>Ga0315905_10000177_pt1 | contig 69763 bp, 48 predicted proteins | sample LakEriMetagenome_5_FD_203522 | JGI IMG/M metagenome (GOLD analysis project Ga0315905, IMG submission 203522) | Freshwater fungal communities from buoy surface, Lake Erie, Ohio, United States - Buoy 4 MA121 | ecosystem: Environmental > Aquatic > Freshwater > Lake | place: USA: Lake Erie, Ohio...
TGATTAACGCCTGCAACGTCTGGTATCGCCGTGTCTGCTGAATCGCTGGCTGAAGAAAGTCTAGCACGATGCCCTTGAGCTCTTCTTCGTCCTTCGGGGGAATCGCTTTGAACTGGCTGCGGAGCGCCGCATAGCCTGCGGAGGAGAAGTCTTCGGAGAGCCCTTCCTTATCCAACCAATCGATCAGTTCGGGGGTGCTGATTCCCGTCGGCTTCAGCATCCATCGGATGAACTCTAGCCGGTCTTCGCCGACAGGGTCCAGCACAGGGATGATCAAATCACCGACGCGACCTGGTCGGCGAATGTCGGGGCTCAGCAGGTGGATGCGTGCAGTCATCAGCAACCAGATCACTTTGCCGCGCAACCTAGGATCGCTCATCATCGCCTGGATTTTTCCGGTCAGCCTTCGTTCGGTTTCATGAGCCCCTTCACCAACGCCACCGAACTGTGTGTCGGCTTCGTCGACAAAGATCAGCACCTTTTCTAGAGCTTCCAGGACGCGCCGAAGTCGCTCAAAAATGACATCGGTTTGGCCAAACCACTGGCTGCGGATGTTCTTGAGGACCAGCACTGGCATATTCAGCTCGCTTGCCACCGCCTCGAAGATGAAGGTCTTGCCACCACCGATAGGCCCGGCGATCGCGGCACCTGGCAAAGCGCGATCGTCGGGTAATTGCATGCGCGGAATCAAATAGGTGCGAAGGAATTCTTTGAGTTTATTGAAGCCGACGCAATCATCCAACGTATGGCTAGGCTTCTTGAACTCGACCACATCTTCACCCAGTTGAGACTGGATGAATTGTTCCACCTGCAACGTGACATCATCGCGACTGATTGGCTTCTTTGCGTAGTCAGCAGCCAGCAGCAGTTGGCGAAGGGCGTGCAGGCTGAGTCCCGCTGTCGAGACAGCGATTTCGTCGAGGTTGTCGGGTTTCCATTCGACATTCGGCTGGGCCGCATACCACTGGGCGAAGTGCTTTCGTTGTTCTGTATTTGGCGCAGGTATCTCTAGCGATAGCACCTGCGGCAAGCGCGAGATCCTTGGGTGGATCAGACTTCGCGACTCGGCGACCAAGCAGACGGTATCCTTGCCGGAAAAGAACGACGGGTCGCTGAACCAGTCGGTGACAATGGCGATCCTGCGCACCTGGGCTTCGTTGATCTTCGCCACATCGCCATCCCCAGCGGGTAGCAGCATGTCGGCCGCTTCAATGAAGATCAGCAGGTTCTCTTTCAACGTCGTCCGCGAGCAGATCGTGAGCTGGCGAAGGAATTCAAGAGCCTGCGTCCCGCTGCCGATGACCTCCCGCATGTATTGGTCGAATTCCTTCCTCCGAAGCTCGAACTTCGATCCATCCTGCAGGACTTCCTTGACTGGCACCTGATCTAAAGCGACACCATTGCGCCAAGCTGCCCATGCCTCCCGCAGTCGCACGCGGTCTTCCTCATGGATGCGGATCGGTCCGTTCACTTCGTGGACGATCTGAATCAGGCCGGGGATCTTCGTCTTGGAATTCAGAAACGGAATCAGAGGGACGTACGTCTTTCCGTCGTAATAGAGATCGTAGATGTTGCCATACAGAATGATCGAACGAGCCTGGCCGGAATTGATGATCTTGGCCAAGTTGCTGAAAAAAGGATACGTTGCATGGGGTACCTCGGTGACTGGAACGGTGACTTCGGTGTTTCCCATCTGGAACTCCTTCGATGCAGCTAAAAGGTGGATTACGTCCGTTCTGTCTCGGTCCGCGATCGTGGCGTCCATTGCACTTCAGTCGACCGGTTTTTGTGTCGGCAGATGGGGCTAAGGATCGCTGATTCCCATGGCCGCATTGGAGGGTTTCCAAGGGCTGGTCGATGATGGGCCGACTGGATGGCCGTTCGAGTGCAACGACGCGAACAGCGGAAGTATAACGGAACCGAAGAGGGGTGTCCCACGGGGGGCCCAGAATCGGAGAGGTGCCAGAGGGACTAGCAATCGCTATTTCGTGACGGCGTTTGCATCGATGGCAAAGGCTTTTCCATCGACAGGGTTTCCACCATCCTCACCCAGCGAAAGCATTCGCCCGAATCGTCAAATTTTCGCTAAGTCTCATGGACGGCCGGGTGTCGCAAGGGTGTGGCTCGAAACTTCCCTTTCAAGTCTTGGTCGCTACCGTTGAAACTATTAGCTTGTTTCTTCTTCCCAAAGGAAATCCCGTTGGTTGGCTGGAGCCGTCGCTGCCTTTTGCAGCATTGCGTTATCCCTGGCCATTCGATGGGACACCACTTCGGGGAAACGGGATAGGGCAGCCTCATTCTCCATTCGAGCGGACCGATCTTTTATGGCCAAACGGCGCACCAGTCATCACTTGCCTTCCCAGTCCTCCTCGGATGCCTTGCCTATGGATGAGGCTTCCCTGCTGGAGGCATGGAATGATCCCAATACGCAGTCGCTTTCCCAGGACTACGCCGGTCGGTGGCATCGACTGGTGAGCACCACGAACTGGGAGAAGGGAAAAATTATTTCCCACTGGAGAAAGGCGCTGGTGGATGCCGGGGCCGATCCAACCCAATACCGCGATGAAGTGTGGGCCCAGGGTGTCGGTGGCCTGACGCCTCATCACGCCAGTCGCTTGCGACGGGTGCACGAGCGATTCGGAGAGACTCAGGCGACCTATTCTGGGCTTTTCTGGACCCACTTCCTGGTGGCTCTCGACTGGGAGGATGCCGAACTGTGGCTGGAAGGTGCCAGTCGGACGCCGTGGAGCGTCTCGCAGATGAAGAAAGCTCGCTGGGAAGCGCGTGGGAAACTCGATTCGGAACTCCCCGAGGCGACAATCGAAGTGGCCGAGGAATCGGAGTTGGAGGAGCGAGCTGGGATGGAAGAGGCGGTTTCAGCTGAAGTGGATCCGCAACTGAAAGATCGGATCGGAACCAGCGGCCCAAGGAACGATGGTCCAGACTTCGGCGATTGGGATCAGGAGGCAGTGGGAGCGGTTGATGACGATGAATCGATCGCTGACCTGGATTCCGAATCGGTCGCCGCCATATCTCCTTTTGCTTCCATCCGCGGGTTGCCCGACGATGTGCTGGAGGCGGCCGAATCTCTGAAACTTAGCTTGATTCGGCATCGCTCCAGTGGATGGAGCCACATGGAGAAAAAGGACTTCCAAAGATTGCTGGATGCCTTCCAAAAATTGCTCGACAGCGACGGATGACATGACCTCCAAACGCAAACCCAAAGCTTCAAGTCTCACCGCCGAAGAGGGAACGCAGGAAGCTGTTGCGATTCCTTCGCCATCGGGTGGATGGCTTGGGATCGACATTGGTGGAGCGAATCTGAAGGTTTCGGATGGCGATCAATTTGCGTGCAGCGAGCCATTCGCACTTTGGCAACAGCCCCAGCGGCTCGCTTCGGCCATCGCAAAGTTGCTCGATCGCTCTCCACCCTTTCGGCATCTGGCAGTCACCATGACAGGGGAATTGTGCGACTGCTTCCTGACTCGTGAAGAAGGCGTTTGCAGGATTCTCGAGCAGTTGACGCTGGTGGTACCCAGCCCTTGGGTGCGAGTCTATGGAGTCGGGGGGAAGTGGTACAGTGTGCCGCAGGCCGCCAGAAACCCATGGTCGGTCGCTGCATCCAACTGGGATGCACTGGCCCGCTATGTGGCGTCGCTCTTCCCTGATGTCCAGGGGCTATTGGTCGATATCGGCTCGACCACCACCGACCTGATTCCGCTGGGCGACGGCAAGCCACAAACCACGGCATCGACCGACAGCCAGCGATTGCAGGAATGGCAACTTGTTTACTCCGGCGTGCAGCGGACTCCGATCGCTTCGCTGATGGATGTGTTGCCGCTACATGGCGCCCAATGCCCCGTGATGGCTGAGTCCTTCGCGACGACCGAGGACGTCTACCTTTGGAAGGGGTGGTTGGAGGAAGATGAAGACGATTGCGATACCTCCGATCGACGTCCCAAGACCAAGGATCATGCAGGCTATCGCTTGGCACGGATGGTTGGAGAAGATGGTGCCAGCCTGGCACCCAGTGATCTGGACGCGATCGCCGATGCAGTCATCGACGCGCAGGCAAGTCGCATTGCCCAGGCGATGGATCGGCAAAGGCGGGGACTGGGGGTGCGGTCCTGCAAGACGTTGTTCCTCGCAGGGCATGCTCCCTTTCTGATGGAGCAGGTTCTTCGGAAAATGGAATGGAAACCGACATTGGTCGACCTCCAACAGCTTTGGGGGGCGCAGCAAAGCCGCTGCGCTCCCTCGCTAGCCGTTTGTCGGCTTGCGATTCAGAGCAGCGAGCTATCGAAGGAATGAGTCTCCCAAGAATGGTGGTCAAGCTGGGGGGAAGTTTCCTCCATCGCCCCCGAGGGATTCAAGCCTTTCGGAAGTGGTTTGCGGATCAACCGCCCGCACAATGGGCCTTGATTGTCGGGGGCGGCATGGCGATCGATGCCATGCGCGACCTCGATCAACTTCATCCGCTCGACCAGACCGCCATGCACTGGCGCTGCATCCAAATGCTGGATGCGACCTACGACGTCGCACGGGAGTTGCTGCCCGACTGGCAGCCGGTTGACCAGAGACCAGCGTGGGAAGCCTGGGCGGCATCATCGGATCGAAGCCAATCCAGTCAAATTCTCGTCCGAATTGGTGCCTGGTACTCGTCCCAGCGAGCCATGCAGCCTGATGCCTTGCCCTATCCGCCCGAAGACTGGCGAACCACCACTGACGCACTAGCGGTTCTCATGGCTCATTGGTGCACAGCGGATCGCGTGATTCTTCTCAAGTCGGTGGCTATCCCGATAGCGACCTCGTTGGCGCATGCTCATCAAGAAGGTTGGGTCGATAGCGCCTGCGTCGCCATTCAGGGAAGATTGCCGGTCGAGCTGTTTGGGCTATGCGATCCGGAAGGATAAACTTCTAAACGAAAAAAACGCTTGGTCGATTTCACTCGACCAAGCGTTCCTATTTTTCGTCGCTCAAGTCTCTTCTCGCTTCTCGAATGATCTGCTTCGGGCCGCGGGCCGCGGAGGGGAAGGTCGAGTGTCGCTGGGAGGATCAAGTCTTGCCATAAGCCGACTTGATGTGTCCAACGTCTGCCTTGCCATCATCCTTATGTCAGGAAGCCAGTATTCATTCGACAGCCGAAATTAGAGCTTGGCGTATCAACCATTCGATCACTCGCAGCCGCAGCTTGGGCCGACAACCGATTCGCATCCGCAGCTAGGAGCAGCACCGCAACCGGTGTCGCAAGCAGCAGGAGCAGCAAGGCTGGACTTCAGGCGAGCATGGATGCCCGACAGCTTGCCCTTCAGGGCGCCCAGCTTGTGTCCGAAGCGAGGAGCTGGAGCGCTGTTGCAGCAGCCAGCGTCAACGCCGCAGGAAGGAGCGGCTTCGATACCGCAGCTTGGGCCAATCGGAGCTTCGATACCGCAGCTAGGAGCAGCACCGCAACCGGTGTCGCAAGCAGCTGGAGCAGCAAGGCTGGCCTTCAGGCGAGCATGGATGCCCGACAGCTTGCCCTTCAGGGCGCCCAGCTTGTGACCGAAGCGAGGTGCTGGAGCGCTGTTGCAGCAGCCAGCATCAACGCCGCAGGAAGGAGCCACTTCGACTCCGCAGCTTGGGCCAATCGGAGCTTCGATACCGCAGCTAGGTGCAGCACCGCAACCGGTGTTGCAAGCAGCTGGGGCTGCCAGGCTGGCCTTCATGCGAGCATGGATGCCCGACAGCTTGCCCTTCAGGGCGCCCAGGTGATGACCGAAGCGAGGTGCTGGAGCGCTGTTGCAGCAATCAGCAGCAACTTCAACGCCGCACGAAGGAGCCGCTTCGACTCCACAGCTTGGCTCAGCGGCGCAATCGCCACCACGATGGAACAGACCCGCCTGTGCCACGCCGGAACAGCTGATGGCAACGGCGAACATGGAAGAAAGAACAAATCGACGCATGGGAAAATCTCCGTCCACGGAAAAAAGGGGTTACCACATTTCTCAACCACTTCACCGGCGGCCCTTCGAAGCCAGCGTGCTTGACGCTTCTTCTGCTGGAAGCAACGAGAGCGATCCGCGGACGTTTTGGTTGAGAATGCTTTTCAGAACTTCTTGCCCAATTGATTCGGCTTTCCCAAACGGAAAAGATTTCCGGGAATGCTAGAATTTCCCTACCGTGACTTGGAATGCTTGCAAATGTAGCGATTGTGCCGAAAAGAACCCCAAGCTACCCGCCAAGCCGTCGATCTTGGTCCCGGCATCTCTCAACCAATCCCTTCCACCGGGGGGGGTCTTCGGCTCCAAGAGCGTCCTCGATGCAAGCCGGGGAGCATGACCCTTCTCCCTCCATCATGGCGTCGTTCGGAAAGACGCTTTCCAAGCAGCTGGTTTCCTCACGATTGCGCTGCCATCCTGCCAGCATGGTTCTGGGGCGCCAGTCTCCACTGCATCGCGAAGCGGGGATCTGGGCGAGTGATCCAATGGAATGGCTGCTAAAGCGACGGAAGTCTGCTAAGAAGGCAAAGAGCTTCAGTGGCGTGCCGATCGAGCCACTGGCATCCAGTGAGCGATTGTTTTTCGAAAAACCTGCAGGGGCATCTTTTCCAGCTCAGAGCTCACGGCACTCGGGGATCGTCTGCATACTTCCACAGGTCGACCGGGAAATCGTTTTCCAGCACCGGCCCTGGTCGACTTCTTCCATCCTGAACCACTCGCTCCACCTGCTCCAGCAGTTGACTTACGATCTCCGGGTGTTTGGTCGCCAGATCGTCCGATTCGCGCGGGTCTTTCTGAAGATGATAGAGCTGCACTGGTCGCTTGCCGGTCTTAGCAACCTTCGGCCTTGGCCTCGGTTCACTCCAGCCACCCGAATCGGGCGCCAGGATCAGCTTCCAATTTCCGGACCGAATAGCGAACGTGCCGTTGACCGAATGGTGGATCATTGAGTCGCGTTGGATCTGAGAAGAAGGGATGGTTTGTTGGAAGACGGGTAGCAGCGAAAAACTGTCGGGTGCGATCGGGTCCTCCAGGGGAATACTGGCGGCTTCCAAGCAGGTTGCCATCAGGTCGGTCAGAACCACGGGGTGGTCGGAAGCGGTATCAGGAGAGATTGCCTTGGGCCATCGTGCTACCAGAGGAATGCGATGTCCCCCTTCGTAAATATCGGCTTTGTGCCCACGGAAGCCGGAAGAGGGATCATGTCCAAACTTCTTCAGTTGGGCCAGATCGGCTTGTGGCGCACAGCCATTGTCTGAGGTCAATAGGATGAGCGTGTCATCGAGAGTCCCTCGCCGCTCCAGGTATTCCAGAACTCTGCCAATCATCGCATCGGTTTGCATCACAAAATCGGCGTAGTAATTCAAACCGCTTTTCCCAGCAAACTCCTCACTGGGGGCAATTGGGGTATGAGGGCTGGTTAAGGGAAGGTAGAGAAAGAAAGGCTGCTTCTTGTCGATGCCATCCAGCCACTCGATCGCTCGGTCGATCGTCTTGGGCAGTACCTCCTCGACTCGAAAACCTTCGGCCGCGGGGCCTTCACGAGTCCATCCTTCCGACTTTCCGGCGAACATCGGATATCGGGCTTTAGTCGATGGGATCCTGTCGACGCGATCCTGATTGAGGTAGGTGTAAGGCACCATGTCCAGCGAGGCGCTGATACCGAAGAAGGTGTCGAAACCAACAGCCAAGGGGCCACCTGTGTAGGGCTGTGTCAAATCGGTCGATCGATAGTCCTTTTCGGTCTCAACCGACAATTCGGGTGGCTTCCCATCGCCAGTCTGTGTCCAGTTGAGCCCCAGGTGCCACTTCCCGAAGCATCCGGTTCGATAGCCATTGGCTGCCAGTTGCATCGGTAGCGTCGATATGTTGGGGCCAATCAATCGAGGGCTTAATCCTCCTAGCACTCCCGACTTCAACTTGGTGCGCCAAGCGTAGCGTCCACAAAGAAGGCCATAGCGAGTCGGTGTGCAGACGCTGCTGGGGGAGTGCGCATTGGTGAATCGAATTCCTTCACGGGCGCAGCGATCCCAGGTTGGTGTCGCAATCTTGTTGGAAGGGGCGAAGCAGTGCACATCCCCGAGTCCCAGATCGTCGCAAAGTACCAGAACGATGTCCGGTGGCTTGGCGAACAACTGGCCGATGCAAAGACTTGCCAGGATCGATACAAACCCCAGCATTGCGATTTTCAAGCCACCTCGAATCCTCGTGGTGCTGGTCATGGTGCGAACCTCCTGATGCAACAGGAATGATCAATCGTCCCCGAGGGGTGTGCCTGCCGAAGATGGTTTGCGTCGATGATACACTCGCCCGGCATCGATCCGGTTCTCGATCCGGTTCTCGATCTCCCGCATCGTCGGATGGTCGGTATAAAAAACCGCCGTCGGATTGATCCCCGCTTTGCGATTCGAATCGATTCTCGATCGCACGGCATCGAGGTCAGTCAGGCGTGGCAGGACCCATCCCCAGATGATTGCCATCACGGCCAAGCATCCCAAGAAGGACTTAGCTCTCCAGCGGTTAGATCGCATGGCTTATGGTCCCCCAAGCGACTTGGCGATTTCCGGGAACCACATGGTGAAGACCAGCCAAGCCATGACGAAAGAGAGGATCAAGTTGAGAGTCTGACCGCAGACATAGAGCACGACTGGCTTGCCAGCCGCCAGCATCTGGCGGTACTCTCGAAAATTGCTCTCCAAACCGATGCTGACAAATCCAAGGCAGAAGCACCATTCCCGAATCGATTTGGTTGCGCCATCGACCACGCTGGAGACAATCGTCTTTCCAGATGCTCCCTGCGTTTGTAGCCAAGACATGAGCAGGGAGACGGCGAGAAATCCGAGGACAAACTTCGGGAATCGACGCCAGATCTCTATCCCGCTTGGCTTCACCCCATTTTCCTGTGGCTCCATCTTCCAGGTCCAGTACACTGCGACCGCAAAGGAGATCACGCCGATCAGGATGTTTTGAATCATCTTGATAGTGGCTGCGACATCCTTCGCAGCACCTCCCACCAGTTCACTGGCGGCCGCGACAGCGCCAGTCGAATCGATCGTGCCTCCAATCCACGCACCTCCGATCACCGGTCCCATACCGGAGGCTCGTACCACCATCGGCTGGACCACCATCGACACCACCGTGAAGATCAGTGACAGTCCAATCGCCAGCGACAGTTCTTCCTTTTTTGCGCGGCAGGCCGCGGCGGTAGCCACCGCCGCAGAAACACCGCAGACCGACATATCCGCAGAAATCACCATATTCAACGAAGGAGACGGAATGCGCAAAATGCGCTGACCGAACCAGTAGGTGCTGATCAACACAATGGGTGTGGTCACCCAAGAAATCAGAACTCCCGGGAGTCCCAAGGCCAACAGCTTATTGATCAACACCTCGGCCCCCAGCAGCACCAGTCCGGTCTTGATAAAGAGTTCGGTCCGAGCTGCTGATCTCAACCAACCTGGAGTTCCAATCGTGTTGCTGATTAGAAGTCCCAATAGCACAGCCCAAAGCGCGTACTCAAGGTTGTAATGCTTGATGACTGCCTGTCCCGCTAGAAAATAGGATGCAACGGCCAGTGCGAACAGCGTCACGAAGCCGAATGCAAAACGCGCTGCCGGTTCTTTTTGGAGCGTGGCTGCTACGGCGAAGCAGGCCAGCAAGATCCCTCCCGTGAAGAGAATCGCTGGAACGACCGATTTCCCCTTCACCACCAACGCCTCGGACGGGTTGCGTTCCCACTCCCCAGGCTTGCCTATCCATGGCTTCAAGAGATTTCCAGCCAGCTTCTTTTCGATCTCTGTTTTCTGTTCGATCCAAGCTCGCGTGGTCTCGTCCGATCCATCGGCAGCACGGATCGATTGAGTTAGCCGGTCTAGTTTCTCATGGAGTGCGACTCGGTCAACTGGGCGCGACGCCAACGCCGTCATCAAGGCAAAAAGGAGGAGGCAACCGGCGATTGCCATCGCTAGGAAGTCATCGACCTGGTACCAAGGCTTGGCATACGGTTGGCCTGCGGTCCCAGGTTCCAAATGGCCACTCGTGTTGCCTTGTTGTTCTGGCTTCATTCCCGAATTCTCAGAAAAAAGAATCGAATGGTCGCAGCAAGTCCGGGTCAAATCGACGCCAGCAAATCGCCACTAAGCAAGACCAGTGTACAGGCAACTGAGGATTCCGGGATAGCGAGTTGCTGCGAGACAACCTGACGGTAAAGCGTTAATTGAGGTTGGTGGACACGCTGTCGATCTGAAGTCCATTCTTCCAGAGGCATGCCATCAGGCAAACGATCGGTCTTGTAATCGAGGATTTCGGCTTGGACCGCCTTTCCTCCCTTAGATCCGACCACCAATCGGTCGATCGTGCCTTGAACCAAGTACTGATCTTGTTTGTGGAGCAAGTCAAGCTCTCTGGAGACCGAGAGGGAGAGTCCAGCGTCCAGCCAATGTCGATAGCGTTCTTTGGACAATGCATTCTTCAAAGAACCGGATGCCAGATAGTTTTCCATTCGGCTCATCCACAATTCCATCGGCACCAAACCCATCTCTTCTGGGGCCAAGCAGTCGAGAGCCCATTGCTGGGCCATTTTGCGATCCCACTGGAATTCATCGATCCACAGGACCTGCTCCATCCACCGGTGAATCAATGTTCCGCCACGCGCCGCATCTTCGCTCCTTTCCTGAAATGCTGAGCGGACGATGCCGCGATGGTGGCGATGGAGGGCCGACGGTGTCTTCTTAACCAAGTGTCGCCGATACTCCTCGGGCGTGGTGGTGCGAAGGGAAACTGTCCAAGGAGCTTGCGGCTCCTTCCCTTCGCGAATCAGTGGGGGATTCGTTTGCCGATCGATGCGGTACCAATCGCGGTTTCCTCGCATCGTGATCATTCGCATCGGCTCTGCCGCCAAATGCTCTTCTCCTGGTTTCAGCAGGCACGCATGCAAGACGGATCCCCAATTCTTAAGTGGTTTTTCCGATGGAAGTGCATAAAGATAAAGCGCTTGCCGGGCGCGGGTCATCGCAACATAGAGAACACTTAGTCCTCCCGTCCATTCATGCGTTTCGTGATCCTCATAGACCTCTGGCCAGCCGTCTCCCAGGCATGAACGCATCTCTTTGGGCACATAGCGCATGACCCTCACCGCCTTTTCGGTGCGGTCGCGATACTCCGCGATGCATTTGGCCGAAGCACTGCGAAAATTCTGATGCAGGCTGGGAAGAAAAACCGCATCGAACTCCAGTCCTTTGGATTGATGGATTGTCATCACCCGCACTGGACTAGCCTTCGGATAATCGACTCGTTCCGATTCCACGTAACGCACAAAGTCCCGAAGTCTCGCCGTCGGTTGCTCATCAAATCGAACTGCCAAATAGACCAGTTGCTGCAACCGGATCTGGTCTCGCTCGTCGCATGCTGGCGCGATGCGATCGGCCCACGCGGCCACCGTTCGACCATAGCCATCGGTGGTTACCTGCCTTCGAATCTCCTTCGACAGCGAAAGTGGGTCCTGTGTCCAAGGCGGCGGTGTCGTGGAGTCCCAGGGTGCGCTTGCGATCTGGAAAGCTGCAATCGAATGGCCAGGATGATCGGCGAGCAGGAAGAGGCTGAGCAACAGGTTGACGGCGGCGGAATCGGTGAGCGGATTTCCACCCTCCTGACTGGCGTCGATGTGGAGGACGCGCAAGCGATGAATCATCGTTGCGACATCGGCATTGCGGCGAAACAGGACGGCGATGGTTCGGTCGGGGGCTTGGCGATGCAACTCCGCGACATGACCCGCCGCCACACCGATCAGATCTTCGGAATCCTCATTCTCCGCTGGATCGGTCCCGTCACTGGAATCTTCTGAACTCTGGCTTCCGTAGGATGTTCTAGTCTTCTGAGGACCATTGAACACCTGAACGTACCCAGGAAGGTTGCCTCGGGCTGTGGTGTGCTGGGGGAAGTCCTGTTGCCACTGCGCCGTCGCGACTTCGCCTTCCTCAAATCGTGGAAAGTGATCCAAATGCTGGAATAGCTCGTTGACCAAGTCGATGATGACCGGCGAACTTCGACGACTGGTGTTCAGCGGCACGCATTTGGGTTTCTTGCGCAGACTGTTTTGGAACGCATCGAAGATTACCGACTCCCCGCCTCGCCAACCGTAGATTGCCTGCTTGGTGTCACCAACACAGAAGATGCTTCCCACATGGCCATGCTCGATCAGCGATTCAATGCCATGGGCCAGCGGTTCCAAAATGCGCCATTGCACGGGCGCCGTATCCTGGAATTCATCGAGCAGCAGATGGTTGACCCCCTGGTCCATGCGTCGCGCCAGGTCGGGAATGCCCTGGCGATCCATCCACTTGGCCAGCTTTCGGGCAAGGGTATCGAAGGTGAAGGTGCGTGATTCGGATTGAAGGCGTTCCAATTGCGTCGCAAACAGGTGAAGCAGATCGTACGTCGCGATCGTCTTGGCCTTGATGTTGGTCAGCTCGCGATGCAACGCTTCAGCGCGCATCACCATCAACGCATCGATCACCTCCGCAGTGTATGGCTTGCCACTGAATTTCGGTGTCTCGGAATCTAGATTCCTCAGCAGGGTGCTTTGAAGGACGGACGGCCAGTCCTGGTTTTCGAATTGAACGAGCAAAGCGTCTCGGGATTTGAGAAAAGTCTTGTGGCCGATCGTGGCACCAGCAAACAGCTGCTTCACTTCTTGTAATCGCTTGGGATCGGGCGCCGAGGGAACTCTGAGAGAGTCCCATGCCTCCCGCTCACTGTCCTGGTAGAGTCGTAGGCATCCGACCATTTCGTCAAGGACTTGGCGTAGGAAGTCACGCGTGGTCTCACCCTTAAAGAGCATGCCAAGCAAACTCTTCAGCTGGGCGCGATCGGGATGAGCGAAGAGGATCTGAGCGGCCATGCGGTGCATGCGTTCGGTGGTGAAGTCATCCGCCATGCGCCACCCTGGAGGCAACCCCAGTTCGAAGGCGAAGCTGCGAGCCAGTTGACCGAAGAAAGAATCGAGCGTCCCGACTCGGAATCGGTGCAGCATTCGACAGGTTCGGGCCAAATGGTAAGCGATCTCGTCGGATTCGATCTCCATTCCCCCCATGTCCTTGCGAAGTTTTTCGAGCTCGGATCGGTCTTTCGCTGCTTCTGCCATGCGGCGCAAGATACGCACCAGGATTTCGCCTGCCGCCTTTCGGGTAAAGGTGGTTGCAAGAATGGAGTCAGGTGATTGGTTGGCAACAAGCAGTCGGATCACCCTCAAGGCGAGTTGGTAGGTTTTACCCGTTCCCGCCGATGCGCGAATCATCAGCGGTTCGAACCACTCCGAAGGAAAAGGACCGGCCCTTCGAGGACCACCCAGTTCCACTTTCTCCGGCGCCCAATCGGTTTCGCGCTGCTGCGCAAGGGAAACCAATCGAGTTATCTCAGGCCGGTTCGCCGTTCCTGCTCTCCGCCTTCCCAAGGCACTGGAGTGTGCCTCTGGATTGGACACTACATTTTCACTTCGCATCACGTCGGTCTGGCAGATCGACCGGAAAGGGTCGCTGTCGGGGAAGCGGGCTTCTTGATGGGGCCAGAACTTCTTCTCCGCGATGTTTTGCAATGTCTCGATCGCCTTGCGATCCGCTTCCGCTAGTTGATCGGCTTGGAATTTTGCCTCCTGAAACTGAATCTTCTCTAGCGACTTGGGTAGCTGGATGTAGCCCAAGTCGACGTCGAGGGTATTGGTGATCGAGAAAGCGAGGTGACGGTACAGCGGCAGTTGGAGATCTCGCCATTGATTGGAAAGGAAATGAGCTTTTGCTGGGTCTTTGGGTGTTTCGCTGGTCTTGTAGTCCCAGATTGCCCACCGATTGGTCTCTTCGTGATAGTCGATTCGATCGATCCTGCCGTGGATCTTCAGACCACTTCGATCGCTCGGTATTCCGATGGCATGGCTGCGGTCGATGCTGAATTCCACCTCTTTGATGACCCAGCCTTGCCCACGGCGCGCCGCCTGAATCTCCGCGAAAGCTTCCAATCGCATCCTCGCCTGCTCGATCTGCAACTGGATGGCAGGATAGAGATCCCTTCCCAGATTTGTCTTGACCCATTGATTCAGATGATGAACTAGCGAGTCGGTGATCTCTTTGGGATCGATGCTGTTGGCGTACTTCGATCTCGCCCAACGGTCCAGGCTGTAGTGCACCATGTCGCCGAATAGATTTGGCGGTAACTCCGACGACTCGTCGGAAACTTCCTGAAGGCGGATCACACGCTGCAGATAGAATCGATAGGGGCAGGCAAGGTAGTCTCGAAAGGCGGTCACCGAGATCGATTCAGGAAGGTGTATCTGATCGACTTTCGGTTGCGGAATGTCGATTCGGGTTTTCTCTGGATCGGGAATCCAGCGATCCGCAACAGCAGTTGGTGACTCGGGAGGTGGTGACTCGGGAGGTGGTGAGAGAAGGGTGGTGACTCGTTCGGCGATTTCCTCCAGTGGCACTGCCAGAAGCAAGCGGCTGGGTAACAAAGGGGTGCCATCGCGATCCTTCTGATGGTAAAGAATCGTCAGGTGCTTTCGAGCATGGAGCAGGATCTGAAGGTAGTAAGCGTCCCGAGCGTACCGTCGGGCATCGTTCTGTAGAAACAGCTTCTTGCGAAGGCTGTCGGTTAGGAATCCGTCGCTGGCGATCGCGTGGGGCACAACCCCGTCATGGAATCCAGTCAACAGCAGGGCATCCGCATCATCCCAGACCAAATCCAGCCAGCTAAGCATTTCCAATGCGCTCGGGTCCGGAGGCTGCTTGATCATCTCCCCTTCGGACTCTTTTTCGAGCCATTGAAGGACATCGCGCAAGGTGACAGATTCTTGCAGCGGTGGCGGCACCGAAGCCAATTCACTGCAGAGGTTTGCCAGCGCGCGGTAGCACTCCAGCCATCGCTGAGTCTCTTCCGAGTCACCCGAATCCTTTGAATCATTGGATCCCTCTGGCCGTTCATCGAGTTCCTCCCACATTCCCCGCAATCGTTCGGCCCAACGAGCGATCGGGAGGCGTTCGAATCGCAGGCCATCCAGCCAGCGATCGACTTCTCGGACGGTTTGGATCGCTACGGATGCAAGTTCGGAACATCGCGGGTCATCGCCCCTTGGCCATTCCTTCAAGTCGACTCGCGAAACCAAGGTGCGCTGGTAGTAGTCATCCAGGCTTGGCAGAAAGTTCGGTGGAATTCCTCGCTGAGCCGTCAGGTAGTCGAAGACGGAGGCATGGCGGACGAGAGCCGCAAAGGATTCCCAGGTGCGTTGCTGTAGATAGGCGGCGACTTTTTGCAGAAGTTGAAATGGGTCGGAGGCTTTCAGGGGGCTTCCCAACGCGCTACAAGTCCGAACTCCGATTCGATCCAGTCGATCATGGATCGGATCGATCAGCTCCAGGTCGGGAACGCCTAAGGTCACGTCCTGCGTGCTGGTCGCTTCTGGCAACTGCGCCAAAACACGGCAGACTTCTTCCGCTGCCTCCTTGGGGCCACTGGCGATTCTCAGGATGGATCGATCCACCGTCAGCTTCAAATCGGTCCAAACGTCCGATTTGAGGATGCCGAGGCTGTCGAAGCCGTCCCGCCACGCTTCTGGTGCAGCGATCAGAACGTGAACACGCCCCCGTACCGCTTGAAGAAAGTCCTGGTGCGACTTCGATAGATCGATCGCTCCCAAGACCACCAAGTCATGGTCGGTCCGCACTTCCTTTTCTTTGAGCGCAAATCGACGCGCTGCCTGCCTGTCCCAAAGCTCCAGGCGATCCAGCGTTCGTAGGTAGTTTTCGTGGACCTTCTGCAGCACGGACCAGCGTCGTCGCTCCTCGAGTTGTTCGACCTCTCCAGCTACCACTCCGAAATCGATCAAGTCTTCTGAAATTTCATCGTACAAACGAAAAAGGATCTGGGCGTACTCCACTCGCTCAAGGAAAGCCGCTTCGGGATTCCAGTCGGGAAAAACGGAAGCCAGCTGTTCGGCTGGGGTGTCCCGCAGCGCCTTCAGCCAAGCATGTATCTGCGTGGCGCGTGAAGCGATCGGTTTCTTGACGACATACAGTTTCTCCTGGAAATGTCCAACCGTCATCAAGTGCGGCGGCTCCAAAAGCCATTCTTCCTTCTCCGCCCTTCCAGCCAACAGCTCGCGCATCTTCCTCGTGGCGTAACCGCTGGGCAACAGAATGCGGAGGCCACTCAATCGCCAGCGACCCCCGTCTGGCGGATAATGTTCGACCAACCAATCGATGGCCGAATGAAGGATAGGCCGATCCCATCCCAGAAAATTTAGGATGCCGCTATGGGAAGACACCGCGAAGACTCCCTTCTCTCCAGGCGCTACGAATCGAATATGGTCTGTGCTTTCTTCTTGAACCAAGAGTTTACCAAAATCGCATCGATTCAACCCTGACAAGGCGAATCGGGTTGAAGGAGCCGGTAGTGACCGCATTTCACAACGGAGGGATCTGAAGTGATTGCCGTCGCTAAAAAAATCAAGGCTGATTTCTTGCAACATCGACTCGGCATGGACCGATAAAAAAGGCGTGGCCGGGATCGACCCATCTAGTTGGTCGCAGCGTACTCCAGCTGTCGATGGGTGCATGGTCCGCGTTGGCGCGACATCGCCTCCGACTGCCGTCTGAATCTTGTCGATCCCCCAACTGGCAGGGACCATGAATCCATGGATGGATTTCAATCGAGCGGCCAGAATCTGGCCATTGCAGGTCAAGGGAAGAATCTGTCGACAGCATCCAGCGATTCCGGGGAAAGTTTGGAACGGCATCGCTGGAAGGTTGAGCGGCCCATCGGAGTTTCAGAATATCTGAACGCTTCTGAGGTGGAGTCGACGGAGACACTTTTTGCGGAACAGCCAGCAACACTGCGATTTTTGTTGTGGCATCTAAGCGGGAAGAGCGACGATCGAACCTGATCGGACCACCTGCGGTTTGCTCTTCTTCAGCCCCTTGCTGATGTGTCCTACGAAGGGATCAGGTTTCCGGGCAAGGCCGGTCGTCACCGGTCGCATGTGGATCGCTCGATCATTCCCTGCGGCCTGCTTCAAGGCCAGCGCGATTTCGGAGTTCCTCTGGTTCACTGTTGGCCCGATCGCTCCGTTTTGCACTACGCTTGTCAAAGGCGATTGGAAATGAAACACTACCGGACAAGCGTGGATTGGTGTTGATCCACGCGATTCTCGTTCCCTTTGGACCTGTGGTGCGATCATGCCAGCCAATCTGACAGCTCAATACCACAAGGCAGAGGCGGACTATCGCGCCGCGCAGAGTCCGGAAGAGGAATTGGAATGCTTGCAGGTGATGCTTCGGGAAATTCCCAAGCACAAAGGGACTGACAAGCTGCAGGCGGATCTCAAAGGAAAGATCGCCAAGTTGAAGGCCGATCTGGCGAACAAGAAGTCGACCGGGGTCGCCAAACCTGGTCAACGACTTCCCAAGCAGGGGGCTGGGCGCATCGTTCTGGTCGGGGGACCCAATACAGGAAAGAGCCAATTGCTGGCCAGTCTGACGCGAGCCAAGCCGGAGATCGCACCGTACCCTTTCACCACGCAGGCTCCGTTGCCAGGAATGATGCTTTTCGAAGACTGCCCGATGCAGTTGGTCGACCTTCCGGCAATCAGCAGAGAGGTATTTGATTCTGGCACGTTCAATCTGGTGCGTTCTGCCGATCTGGTGCTGCTGGTCGTTGGACTGGGGCAGGAGACTCTGTGCGAGGATACGCTAGCCGTGCTTGAACGCTTTCAGGGAAGCAAGACCCGTTTGGGCAGGATCAGCCAATTGGATGACGAAGATATCGGGACAACCTACACGCAGACATTGGTGGTGTTCAATCAATCGGATGTGGAGGGAGCCGGAGAGAGACGGGAGTGCTTTGACGAGCTGGTGCCGCTGGATTTGGATCGCATCGAACTGTCTGCCATGGACCCCGCGTCGCTCGATCGGCTCAAAGAGGAATGCTTTCGGAGATTGGATGTGGTGCGGGTCTATTCCAGGAATCCAAAGACCAAGCAGACGGACTTCTCCAAGCCGTTCACGATTCGTCAAGGGGAGACCCTGGTGGAGGTGGCCGAGCAGATTCACCGTGACTTTGGTGCGCAGCTGAAAGGAGCGAAAATCTGGGGCTCTGGCGTCCACGACGGGACGATGGTCAAGCCGGACTATCAGCCACAGGACAAGGATGTGGCCGAGCTGAATATTGCGGGGCAGTAGAGGGCGATCCTGGGATTGCGTGGGTCAGGATCGCTTCACTGTAGCGAATCAAGAAATGCCGGTGGCTAAAGCAGCCAGGCGACCCTCCCAAGGAGAGAGTGAGATCGGTTTTTTTACCCTCCCTCGGGGAGGGTCGCTGAGGAGGAACGACGAGGCGGGGAGGGAGACACCGCAATCGTCCGGTGGTGCAGAATGGTCCGCGATGGAATGAGCTGAATGACAAGGCCCTCCCCGCTCGTTCCTCGCGACCCTCCCAAAGGGAGAGTCAAGATCCATCGCTCGCCTTGCATCCGTAGCCCTTGGCTCTACGAGTCCATCTCGCCGACTCCGGTAAGCCGGACCGATTCGACCCACGGAATTGCCGGATGGACCGCAGTAAAAACCGTTCGATTTTAGACCGAACGAACCAATCGGCTATCGACGTCTCTTTATCGTGGCGTAGGAATCACTTGCCGATTCACTCCGATCTTCGCTTGGGGAGACTCCCTTGAGCTCCTTTCCAGGGGGCGCGATACAGCGGCGAAGCACCCGGCATGGAGGCTCCACTGGTCGCCCAATGCTCTGCCTTCGTCGTCAATTCCAGCAACTGCGACTCCAAGCTCGCTCTCCAACCCTCCAGTTCGTTTCGATCCAGTTGCTCGGGCAAATGGATTCGGTCGCTGAAGACCGCTCGGGCTCGACTGCCTGGGCGCGGTATCGCGAACTGATCCCATGCGCGCTGGACCCGCCAGGGACGATCGTACCCGAATCCCACCAGCACAATCGGTACCTGCATCTTCATCGCCAGGTAGACGGCCCCCACCGCAAGTTTCCGCCGGGGGCCTCTGGGACCGTCGGGGGTCACCGCAAGATTGAGGCCGCGACCTTCGTTGAGCAATTGGCGAAGCACCTCCGTGCCGCCTCGCGAACTGGAGCCGCGAATCGTCTGAAAGCCTCGAAAATGGGCTGCCTGAGAAAGCCACTCGGCATCCGCATGGCGACTGACCAGCATGGCGATGCCGCAGTGGCCCCGCAATGCAAAAGGAAAGGCCAGATACTCATGCCAAAAGAGAAAGATGCAGGGGCCCTGGAAAATCGGAAGACCTGGGTCGGTCGTCGGATCGACGTACAAGGACTGGAATTGCAACGTATCCATCCAAGAGACGAGCCCCTTGGCTAGCGTCATCCCAGAGAAACGCCATAAAGTACGGTTGAAGGTTTTGTTCCTGAGCCGTTTCAGGCCAGACGTCCAGCGACGTGCTAGTTTCATCAGGTCGGCCAATTGCCTTCGAAAATCTCACGCGCCGGGCCGGTCATGAAGACGTGATTGGATGATTCGTCCCAAACCAATTTCAGGTCGCCGCCCAGTAGGTGATTGATGATGGAGCGATCGGTGTTGCCGGTGAGCACACCGGCGACGCAAACGGCGCTGGCGCCTGTCCCGCACGCCCATGTTTCTCCTGATCCGCGTTCCCAAGTCCTTTGCCGGACTTCGCCGCGCGCCAGCACTTCCACGAATTCTACATTGGTCCTTTTCGGAAATCGCTCATCCAATTCAATCACTGGACCAATCTTCAGCACCAGTTCATCGGTGATCTCTGGAACAAAAATCACGCAGTGCGGGTTGCCCATGGAAACACAGGTGGCATGGAGCGAATGCCCAAGAACTTCCAATTGCCGATGAACCACCATCTGGTCGGCAGCGCCCAGCGTCGTGGGGATCTCTCTAGCCAACAATCTTGGGGCTCCCATGTCGACGGTGACCTGGTCTACCTTACCCCGGTGATCCAATTCCAGCTCGAGCGACAGCACTCCAGCTCCCGTCTCGATCTTCAGATCTTTTCTACGTGCGATTCCATGATCGTAGACATACTTGGCAACGCAACGGATGCCATTGCCGCACATCTCTGACTCACTTCCATCGGCATTGAACATCCGCATCCCCGCGTCGGCCTTGTCGCTGGCAACGATAAGGATAATGCCGTCCGCACCGACGCCGAACCGCCGGTGCGACATCTGGATGGCGAGTTCCCCCAAATCATCTGGGAGTTCCTCTTCCATTGCATTGATATAGATGTAATCGTTTCCAGCGCCGTGCATTTTGGTAAAACGCATGGAGAATCAGCCTCCAGAAATCGCAATGGGCAACCAGAGTATCGCGAATTGTAAGGAAATTTCGCATCTTGTCGCACCATCCTTTATAGGGAGATCTGTGGCTGATGGACAAGGCGACTTGATGACATCTTGTGCGTCGCTGCATCCATCCGGATCGATGCAGCAAAAGATCGATGCGGCAGTCGCAAACACTGGCGGTGTCGCGACTTAGAGTCATCCAAAGAGCGGGCTGGACAGCGGTCCCGTGCTGTCGGAAAACGTCTCAGCATGAATCCCCAGCGCCTGCAAAAGCCTGAGATAGAAATTGCTCATTCGCTCCCCGTCGTGTCGCCAATGACCGCCATGGCGCAGCCCCAATTGGGAGCCTCCCGCCACCAGGGTTGGAAGGTTTCTTGGGTTGTGGGTGGTGCTGCAACCGCTGCCGTAGAGGACAACCGTGCGATCCAGAACGGATCCTTGCGCGTCCTTGAGTTCGGCCAATCGCTGCATCAGAAATGCGATCTGCTCGCTAAGGAACCGATCGTACTTCGAGAACATCAGTTGCCCATCGGGATCTTCGGCATGCGACAGATTGTGGTGGGTACGGCTCAACCCCAATCGAAGCGGGAAGGTGTCGCTGATTCCCATGCCATCTTCGCGATTGAGCATGAAAGCGACCGAGCGGGTGATGTCGGCCTGGAATGCGAGAGCGATCAAGTCGAACATGTTGCGGTAATAGTCGGCAGGCTCCCCTTCGGGAGTCGCTTCCAGATTCAACTGACTGTAGTCTTGCGGAGGCAATGGAACATCCAACCATCGCTCGGATGCCTCCAGTCGGGATTCCACTTCCTGAATCGAGGTCAGGTACTGGTCCATCCTTCGAAGGTCCGAGGCGCCAAGCTGTCGCTTCAAATCGGTCGCGCTTTCCCGCACCGAATCGACCAGTCGCATCCTTCGATGCAGTCTCTTTCGCTCTTGATCCGCATCGGCTGGGTTGCTTCGGAACATCCGGTCGAAGACTCTTCGGGGATGGCTTTCCGCAGGGATTGGCTTCCCTTCCTGGTTGTAAGAGATCGTTCCAGTTCGCGACAGGAATCCAACGCCTGCATCGATGGACAGGACCAGCGAAGGCTGCCTGCAATGGACTTTCGTTTGCTGAGCGACGACTTGATCCAGCGATACCGAATTGAATGTCCCGGGTGCCGGATCGTGTAATGGCGCGCCGGTCAGCCACATGTCCGAGCACATGTGGGGATCGGCCAGCAAACCATTTTCATGATGCATGCCGCTGAGGAAGGTGACATGGTCGGCGAACTTAGCGAGAGGTTCGGTGGAGTTGGTGAACTGGATTCTGGCTCCCTGCTCCTTCGGAAACCAGCTCCACTGGTCGATCCCATTTTTCGGATTGGGCAGCGACATGCCGTTGGCGGTGTAGATGGCGCAGAAGCGATTGGCTGGGGCAGCTTCGGCGACCTTGCCCATCGCCTCCAGTGCCGGCAGCGCGACGGCCGCACCGGCCAAGCCTCGCAGCATCGTGCGTCTGGGAAGCGGTTGAACCATGATCGATCTCCGCGGGGGGATGGGGGAAATGGAAAGCTAGAGACTATTTGGTCATGAAGGCGTCGCTGTGAATCACGGTCCTCAAAAGACTCCGCATCGGGTAGCGTGCTGCCGCCAGCGTCTCCACCTGCGTTTTGAGTTGGGCCGCTTCGCTATAGGTTAAATCGCGGCCGATCGCATAACATGCCAAGTGCCTAGCGAAACTCCATGCTACTTGATCGGCCAACTGGCCGGCCAGATGTTTCTTCAATTCAATCGCGTTGGTGATTTTTGTTCCGTCTGCCAATTGGGAAGTGGTTTCGGAAGATGGAAGGTCGACGAAGCAACCTGAAGCGTTGTAGTTCTGCAGGGGAATGCCCCAGGGGTCGATTTTCTCGTGGCAAGCGGCACACCCAGGTTGATTGCGATGCCGGTTGAGTTTCTCCAAGAAGGTTTCCTTGGAGATATCCCCTTCGGGAAGTTTGGGAACATTGGGTGGCGGATCTTCGGGTGGACGATCGACCAGCTTTCTAGCCAGCCAAGCCCCTCGCTTAATCGGATTGGATTGTCGTCCATCTCCCAACGCCGCCATCAGGCCGGCCTGTCCCAGCAGACCACCCAGCTGTTCCCGATCGGTGCGAAGCAGTTCAAAACTGGGGCCTCCCGAGGGACGGTCTGGCAGCTTGTAGAAGGCCGCGGTGACTTCGTTAGCCATCATCCAAGGGGAGTCGACCAGATGGCTGGCCGGTAGGTTATGATCGAGCAGATGGCCCACCCAGGCAATCGGCTCCTGACGAAGACTCGCCTTGAGATCGCGTGTCCACTCCGGATAGGTCTTGCGATCGATCGCAAGGAGATCAAGTTTCTCCAGTTGCAGCCACTGGCGAACAAACGTCTGCAGGAACCTTTCGCGTCGGGGGTCGACAAGAAGCCGGTCGATCTGCTGGTCTAGTAGCTCCGTCAGTCGCCCCGACTCCGCCAGCTTCAGAAGAGGATCGTCCGGTGGGCCATTCCAGAGGAAATAGCTGAGCTTCGAGGCAAGTTCCCACTCCGACAATGGTTCGGCTTCATCCGAAAGACTGGCTTCATGGAGGAAGAAGCTACTGGGGCTGGCCAGCACGACGGTAGCGGCATCGCGATACGCTTCCTGATTGGTCGATCCTCCCAACTTGGCTTTCTGGTAGACCGATAGCAGATGGTCGATTTCATCCGCAGTCGCGGGCCGTCGAAACATCCGAGTGGCCAATTGCCCCAGTGGCTCCCTCACTTCGTTCTGGTCGATCGATTCCAGCGTTCGATTCCCAGCAAGCTGCTGATGGGATGGTGGCGGCCATTGGGTTAGATAAGGTCCCTCAAAAGATATGTTTGCAATGCAAAGCCGAGGGACAGGGCGACCATCGTAGTACTCCGATCGAACGCCGATTTCACGAATTCCGGCTAGATAATTGACGTTATTCTTTTCGACGTCGGGACTCGGGAAATTCTCGATCGCACCTTCAAAGACCAAGTCGCTCCAGTCGGTCGATGCCACTCGCTGCGCAGGGCCCACAGGATTCAGCGTGCTGCCACAATCTCGTCTCAATCCAACATGGACACCGACGAAGGGACCATACCCTTCGAAAGCTTCGAAGTCCGTCGCAGGCTTGGATAAGGGAGCAAGTTTGCGCCAGCAAAGAGCCTCCACTTCAGCAGCACCGGGACCATCGATCGCCACTTCATGTTCGCCTTTCGATAGACGAATACGAAGCATCGGAGTTCCGGCCACCTTCGCTAGCTGGTCGCTCGCCGCATCACTTGGCAGCGCAGCCGTCGAGGCGGCGATGGCGTGAGTGAAAGGAAGCCCGTCGATCAGCAATCGCACTTCTTTTCGCCCCTCCATGCTTGGGGCCACGACGTCCAATTGGTAGATTCCATCGTCAGCGATCTGCAGGCCATTGCCCAGATCCGCGGCTGCAATCACCACGGACAATGGATCTGCTTCCGAAGGGGATAGTAGGTCGGATTCAGACAATAGCTGAGCGTCTTCAAGCTTCTTCGCCCTGACGGTGACTCGAAATCGTCCCTGGCTGGGAAGTTCGCGCAGCGAGATTTTGAAGTTGGCCATCGGCCCATAAGTGTTCGACTCTCCGAAAATTTCAGGGCTCGGAATCGCAGGTCGCAAAAGGAGCCCATCCGGTGCCGACTCGTATGCCAGTCCAACAGGATATCCCGGCGTCCCTCGCATGCAGGCGAAGACGGCATGGTAGATGCTTTCAAACTCCTTCCATTCCCGAATCGTATCGTTGCCCACGTACCCTTCGATGAAACGGAAGGTCCGTTGCATCCGGAGCGGTTCGTATGGAAAAGGTTTCTCGGGAAAGTTTTCGGTGACGACGAAGTCGGAATTGGGAAGAAGGAGGCTATTGGCTCCCAGGACCAGCGCATCGGGGCAGGGGGCCGGATTGATCTGCCGCCCGAAGGCCATTTGAAAAGCCTGGATCGCAGGGGGCTGGGACGGATCGATCAGGGAGTTGGAGACGACATGGTCCGCAACATCGAAATAGGCTTCGGCCACGGCCGGAGACATCCCCATCGACTCGACATGATTCGTGAAGCCATCCTTTGAGATCGCATCCGGTGGTATTCTTGCCGTCAGATCCACCTGCCAATCGAGGAGGTCATGGAGGGTGTTCTGGAACTGCGCGACGGTCATGCGACGGGATCCACCTCGATTGGGAACCGGAAGCGATTTGGCCACGTGCAACATCTGCTCGCACTTCTCCAGCCATTCTGCCTTTTCCTGTTCGTCCAGCTGCGGTGCATCCTCTGGAGGCATCTTGCCTTGAACGATCTGCTCGCGAAACTCCTCCCAAAGCAAAATCTCCCGGTCCCGAGGGATTCTTCCCAAACGGTCGACTCGAATTCCCGACTGCGGGTCTTCCCCCTGATGGCAGTCGCCGCACCAATGAATCAACTTGGGTATCAACACCTCCCCAGTGACGCTGGCGACGTCGGCTTCCTGAGCACTCAGCGGTTTGTCTGGAGTTTCCGAACCTTGCCCCAACCCTGTCTCAGCGAACGCAAGAAGGATTGAAAATGCCACTAGCGCGGTTGGAGGTGAAAGCCGACGAAGCAGGAAGGAAAGGAGCACGTCTGGATGTTCCTTGAGCGAATCGTGGGCAGGAAGCGAGGCAGGGCAGCGCGCAAACAGTTGTCTCAAGCGGTGACTCTTCCTAGCGGCTGAAGGGTTGTTTAAGTTTACTCGATCAATTCCTCGCGCGGCAACCAAGCGGAACAGGTTGCTGGTGATCTCGGTCAACAGAGATTCGTTTGCCAGCCCCCACCTCGTGGCACAGCCGTCCCGCTCGTGCGAAGGCAAGATGGATGGCAATTTTGTTCGAACCTTTGATTCGCACTGGTTCTCATCAGGCTCGAAGGGCCGACATCGAAATGCCGCTGGCGTCAGCCGGTGGGGAGAGGAGTGAGTTGCTTCCTTCGAGCCCACTTTTCATCGATATTCTAATCAATGTTAGAATGTTATCCCGGCGTCGACTCCGCCTTGAACAGGCGGGATTGGAGGATCGAGACCAAGTAGCCGAGGATCGCCGTGGCGGCCAAGCCGATCCATGCCAGCCAGGGAAATGCAATCGAGATGCCTTGGGAGGGGGCATAAAACTGAACCCAACTGAGGGCCAGCAGACCCCCCAGTCCGCCAAGCCACAACCCGGCCTGTGTGGTTCTGGGGTGTAGCGCGAGTAGGAACCAGCCCAGCATCAATCCGGCGGTAAATCCGGTGATGCGCATGGCATTGCGTACCATGTTGTCCTGCCACGACGAGGCCCAGATGCCGATGGCGATCTGCAGCAGTCCGAAAAAAAGAATCAACCACTTGCTGGCTGCCAGGTACTGGGTTTCGACGCGAGCTTTTTCGTCTGCGTTGACTCCCAGCCGTTTCTGAATTTGGCAGAGGTCAGAAATGACGGCCGTAGCGGAGGCGTTCAAGGAGCTAGAAAGTGTCGACATCGCGGCGGCCAGGATCGAGGCAAGCATCAGTCCAATCAGACCGGTGTTTTTGGGGAAGTCGTGGAAGATGAAATGGGAAAAAACAGCATCGGGTTTGATCGACTGGATTTCCGTGTTGTCGCGATAGAAACTCGCCAGCGCCAGTCCGATAGCAAGGAAGAGAAAGAACTGGAAGAAGACGACTAGCCCGCTAATGGTCAGCGCCTTTTGTGCCTCCTGAAGACTTTTGGCACCTAAGTAGCGCTGGACCATCAACTGGTCGACTCCGTGCGAACCCAAAGTCAGCAATCCGCCTCCCAGCATGCCAGCCCAAAAGGTGTACGGGTCCGACCAGTCGAAATGGAATCTTAGCCAATCCAGCTTGCCTGCCTCCCCCGCTTGACTCCAGATCGTCGAAGCTCCTCCGGGGATGTGGGTCAGGAGGTAGACCAGCGTGGCGATCCCACCAAGCAAATAGATTAGAAGCTGGACGCAGTCGTTCCAGACGACCGACCTCATTCCACCCATCAAGGTGTAGACGATCGTAAAAAGCCCCATCGCGACGATGCAGCTATGAAGCGACCAACCCAACCAGGTGTGCAGCACGATGGCGGCCAGAAAAAGCCGTAGGCCATCTCCAAGGTTTCTTGCGACAAGAAATAGCAGTGAGGCCCCCTTTTGCGCTGAGGGGCCAAAGCGATTGCCCAGCACTTGGTAGGCGCTGTAAAGCCGACCTTGGAAGAACATTGGCATCAGTAGCGAGCAAACCAAAAGTCGGCCGACGATGTAGCCAAGCGGAAGCTGCAAAAACTTCAGACCCGTCGCGCCATACGCCTCGCCCGGAATGCTCAAGACGGTCACCGTGCTGGTCTCGGTGGCGACGATCGATCCTAGGATGGCCCACCAGGGCAGGTTTCGTCCGCCGACCAAGTAGGCGTCCAGAGACTTGGCCGAGCCTCTCTCGGCCCAGCCGATCCCGAGAGTAACAAAGGCCGCGACACCCAGAAGCAGCCAGTCGAGATAACCCAAAGCACCTACCATGGAGTCGTCCTTCCATCTTCATCGGCGATTGCTGCAGCCTGTCGACGCAGGTTTCGGTGACACCACGCCCTCCCCGCCGCTCGACCGTCCTCCAACATCCACCCTGCAGACTTCTGGCTTTGAGGAGTCTTTGCTTTGAGCAGTCGGAGGCTGTGCCGTTCAGGAGGTCGGCTTGGCGTCCAGCGATTGTTCGATGCGACGGACAAGCCAACTTGGAGGATAACCCGGGCCAAAGCGACCGACGACCTGCCCATGGCGGTCGATGAGAAACTTCGTGAAGTTCCAAAGGATTTTTTCCACCCCAAACCAGCCTGGCTTGGTCTTGGTCAACCATGCATACAGTGGAGCCTGCCGAGGGCCAAAGACGTCGATTTTGGAAAACATCGGAAAGGTGATGCGGTACTTTCGGTCGCAGAATTGTTGGATGTCCTCTTCGTTGCCCGGTTCCTGCGCACCAAACTGATTGCACGGAAACCCCAAGATCACCAGCCCGCGGTCCTTGTAGCGGCGATACAGTTCTTCCAGAGATCGATACTGCGGAGTCAGTGCGCATTGGCTTGCTGTATTGACGACGAGGACCACCTTTCCCTGCAAATCCTTCATGCCGAAGAGCGTTCCATCGATCGATGGACACCGGAAATCATAAAGCGTGTCTGGTAGCATTCTGCCGATCTCCTGCTGGGGTCAGGTAGCCTTGGGATCCGGTGTATTGGGTTCGATGGGACGCTTCCTCCAGTACATCGCAAGAATCGAACCGGAGACATTCATGATTGGGGCGAAGAGGGCTGGAGCTACCGCCGCTGCGGCGCTCTTGAGGGGGTGATTGGCCAGCGCTGCCGCCATGCCACCATTTTGCAGTCCGACTTCGATCGCAATGGTACGGCATTGAGTTTCATGCATGCCGAAAAGTCGGGCACCCCAGTAGCCGAGCAGATACCCGAGGTTGTTGTGTAGCAGCACCACCAGCAGAAGCGCCGGGCCAACCTGCTTGAGCGAGCTTTGGGAGTCGGCGGCGATGATCGCGCAGACGACGCAAATGGCCGCCATCGCCATGCGGGTCATCCATCGATCGACAACGGCTTTGTAGTTCGGTGCGTATTGCATTAGCACGCTGATCAAGAGTCCAACTGCTACCGGCGCTAAAACTGTCCATAGGATCTGCTGCATCATCGCCAACACGGGTACCGGAATCAGTTTGCCCGCCAGCGTATTCATCCACCAGGGGGTCATCAGAGGCGAAAGTAGAGTCGAACAAGCGGTCATGGTCACTGAGAAAGCGACATCACCACCCGCTAGAAAAGTGATGACATTGGATGCCACACCACCAGGGCAGCTTCCCACCAGGATAACGCCGGCGGCAATCTCGGCAGGCAACTGGAACACCTTGGCTAGACTGAAGCCAAGTAGAGGCATGATGCCATATTGCAGCAACATGCCGATTGCGATCCCATGCGGCATCTTGAGGATGCGAGAAAAATCAGCCAGCGTCAGTGTCGCTCCCATTCCTAGCATCGCGATCTGGATCAGCGGTGTGAGCCACTGCTTGGAGGGCTTTCCAAGGAACTCCAGAAACCAGTCGGGCCTGATCAATGCCAGCGCGACGCTGGCCACCACCCAGGTGGCGAAGCTGAAGGGACGAGTTGTTGGATGCAACAGCAAGCCAGCTGCAGCCGCCAGGATCCCGACGGTTCCGGCCCCGACCGCCGACGGCGAGCTACCCTCACTCGAAGATGCGATCCAACCAAAAAGCAGGCTGATCGCCAGGAACACGGACCCCACTAATAGAAACGCTTCGGGCAAGCCCCAGTCGCTGTGGTTTGTGCGATCCTCTATGGGGGGCATGTCCGATCTGCGGTCGACCATCGCAATCTTTCTTCAGCCAGGCATTGGTCGCTTCGTCGATAGAATCGCTTGGTAGCCCATCGAGAAAGCCGGTGAGGCAGAGTTCACGATCCGATTGTAGCAGCGGCGGGGTTCTTCCTGGACCCCGTTCGACGGCGATACAATGCCAGTGGGTTGAAACGGGACGTCAATCGCTGCCGATCTCGAAGCCCTCGACGTTCGATCGAGGGAACCCAAGCACGCAAACCGTCGAGGAAATCTGCCATGAACCATTTGCCGAAGAACATCGCCCTGCGACCAGCTGTCCGCCAGTTCTTGGAGTCGGGAGAAATCGCCGGTTGGGTCGATGGAGGTTGGGTGAAGGGAACAGCGGGTGCCACCTTCACCACCCATGACCCCGGTTCCGGAACCCCCATCGCGGTCGTCTCGGCCTTCAGCAAGGAAGATGTCGATCGCACCGTCGATGTCGCAGACCTTGCCTTCAAGCAACGTGCATGGGCCAAGCTTTCCCCGAACGACCGCAGCGCTCTGATCCACCGTCTGGCCGACGCCGTCGATGCTCAGAAAGAAGACTTCGCACAGATCGAGTCACTGGACGCGGGAAAAATTTATGCCCAGGCACTCGGCGACGTCGGGAACTTTGTCGACACCATGCGTTACTTCGCCGATCTCTCGCAGCACATCCGCATGCGATCGACTCTGGCGGTCAAAGGACATGAAGCATGGACCAGCAAGCACCCGTGGGGCGCCTGCGGATTTATCTTCCCGTGGAACTTCCCTTTCCTGCTGATCGGCTGGGGAATCGCCCCCGCGCTTGCTGCAGGGAATTCGGTGGTCATCAAGCCAGCGGAAGACACCCCACTGTCGGCTCTCTTCCTCGGGCAAGTCGCAAAGAAGGCGGGAATTCCTGATGGCATCATCAATATTGTCCCCGGCCTGGGGCCTGTCGCCGGGGCAGCGCTGTCCAGCAATCCCAAACTGCAGCGGATGTCGTTCACCGGTTCGCCTGAGGTGGGACGGCTGATCGCCGAATCGTGCGGCCGGAATTTGGTACCCGTCAAGTTGGAACTGGGTGGCAAGGGAGCGGCAGTCGTTTTTGATGATGTCGATGTCGATGCCACCGCCGACAAACTTGTCGGTGCGATCACCTTCCACACCGGCCAAGTCTGCTGCGATGCAACGCGCTGGCTGATCCATGAAAAGGTTTACGATCGCTTCGTCGAAAGGGCTCGTGAAGGACTCAAGAGAGTCCAAATCGGCTACCAGCTGGAAGGCGGCTCTCAGATGGGACCTGTGGTCAATGGCAAGCAGAAGCAGCGGGTGCTCAGCTATCTGCAGAAGGGGGTTGCCGAGGGAGCCAAGTGCCTGCTGGAGGGTGGTGAAGCGAATGTCGAAGGATATCCAGGGCACTTCGTGAAGCCTGCCCTGCTCGCCGGTTCGCTCGACAACGTCGCGGCTCGTGAAGAAATCTTTGGCCCGGTCGCCTACTTAGCCCCCTTCCGTGATGAAAATCAGGTCATCGACATGGTCAATTCAACCGACTACGGTTTGGCCAACAGCGTCTGGACAAAGGATCTCCATCGAGCGGCACGTGTTGCCGAGCAGATGTGTGCGGGAAATAGCTGGATCAACGCCCACAATGTGTTCCCCCATGGGGTTCCGTATGCCGGGATCCACAAAAGCGGTATGGGAGGCGGGGTTTTGTCGGTGGAAACGCTGATGGACTATTGGCGCAGCCTCTCGGTGGTCCGGCCGTTGCACTAGAAAAAGTGTCTGAAACGAGGTTCTGCCAGCCGGATCCAGGGAGTTGGGCCTTCGGAAAGCTAGGTCCAGCCGTTGCCTTCCGCAACTTGGCAATCAAACTCGACAAATGTCGATCGATTTCTTGTCATTTCGATGAATTCCCCATCGACCCGACTTTCCGTCCGGTCGATGGGAATAGTAGAAATGAAAGGCGGAGGCGACGGTTCCCTTCGTCTCCCTGGTGAATGGCTGTCCTTGGTCCGTCACCACCCACCACCCAATCCCACCGCCTTTGTTGAGACCCGCAACATGCTGACGCTTCTTGGTCCACGCCAGTCCGGCTTTTGCGATCACCGCTCCCGCCGATCGTTCCTTCGCATCGGGGCTCTTGGGTCATTCACCCTTCCCCATTTGATGCGACTGGATGCCGCTCAGGGCCGCGGCAACTCGGACCGATCGATCATCATGGTCTATCTGCCAGGTGGTCCCCCGCATCAAGATCTCTTCGATCTGAAAATGGATGCCCCATCGGAGATTCGCGGCGAGTTCCGTCCGGTGGCGACCAAGGTGCCAGGGATGGAGATTTGCGAGCACCTGCCTGGACTGGCGAAGATCACTGACCAACTGGCGATCCTGCGCGCTGTGGTGGGAGCCAAGGATCGGCACGAGTCGTTCCAGTGCATGACGGGGCGTTTGAACGAACGCAATCCGCCGGGGGGCTGGCCCGAGTTTGGGTCGGTGGTATCCAAGCTGCAGGGGACGCGCGATGGGACCCTCCCCAGCTATGTCAATCTCTCGCCACGCATGCGGCATACTCCCTACAACTATGGCCGCGCCAGCTTCCTTGGGTTTGGTCACACGCCGTTCAACCCGCAGGGAGAGATACGCGATGATTTGACGCTGCAGGGAATCGACCTGACGCGGTTGGAAGATCGCAAGCAGCTTTTGGCAAGCTTTGATGGCATGCGGCGCGATATCGATCGAACCGGTGCAATCGAAGGAGTCGATGCGTTCCAGCAACGCGCCTTCTCAATGCTTACCTCCGATCGCCTCCTAGAAGCGCTCGATGTCGCGCGCGAAGATAGCGCTGTACGCGAACGGTACGGTATGGGGACAGAGAAGGAGCAGGGGGATGCGGCTCCACGATTGAACCAGCAGTTCCTCCTTGCCAGACGCTTGATCGAAGCGGGCGTGCGCGTCGTGACGCTCAGCTATTCCTTCTGGGATTGGCACGGTCAAAATTTCCAGAACGCCAAACAGAATTTCCCCGATTTCGATCAGGCCCTCAGCGCCTTGATCGAAGATCTGCATCAGCGAGGGCTGCTGGAGACCACCACCGTCATCGCTTGGGGAGAATTCGGACGAACTCCCAAGATCAACAAGGACGCAGGACGCGATCATTGGCCCAATGTGTCGTGTGCCGTGCTGGCCGGAGGTGGACTCAGGACCGGCCAGGTGATCGGCAGCACCGATCGCATGGGAGGGGAAGCCGCCAGCCGCCCCGTCACCTTCCAGGAAGTGATCGCGACCCTCTACCACACGCTGGGGATTCAGGCCAGCACCACGACACTGGAAGACCTGACGGGCCGACCGCACTATCTGGTCGATGACAACGCCCAACCGATCTCGGAGCTGGTCTAAGCCTAGATCGGCTCAGCCCTTCTCGACTGCCTTCTGACCTGCATGCAAGGTGTCGAAATAGATCGGGATCGAAAGGTCGCCCAAGTGCTGGACGATCAACGGCAGCACGTCATTCCAATCCAGTCCACCTACTCCCGTTGCAAGTCTTGGCAGCGCCAAGCGGTCGATGCCCGTCACTTCCAATTCATGCCGAAGTCGCTTCAGGCAATGATGGACGTGGCTGAGCGAAGCACGGCCAGGTTTCGCGCCATGTTCATGCTCTCCCTCCTGCGTCAATGGAAGGGACATCCGGCAGTTCCATAGGGCAAGGGGGCATGATGGAGCAAGAAAATGGATCGTGTTGATTTGCCTCTCACGGAGGCACGGAGCCACGGAGAATGAATGGACCGTAACAGTTCTCTCGCATCTCGGTCCCTTAGTGACTCCGCGAGATGAAGGTCCTGGGTTGCGCGGCGGATGCTACTCTTTTTCTTGTCCAACCGGCTATTTTGCTGGTTCGTGACAAACCCACTTCGGCACACACGTGACATGCTCGACTCAACTCGCGATCTTGGCGGAACATCATGGGCTGACTAGTGATACGCCATGACCGATCCCGATCGATGCGGTGAGGCGATCGGTTCCGACAATGATCCAAGAACGATCCGAAAGGAACTCTCCAAATGGAAGTAGCGGAACCGATGGTGGCGGCGCCTAACTTCCTTTCTTTCGCTGAAGCTTCAACGCCGAGTTCCGCCAACGGGTACCATACAGCAAGGATCTCGATGGACTTTTAGCAGATTGGTAAAGGAGCCACCGAATGGAAAGGCATTGGCAGCGTCGCGAATGGCTGGTGAACGCAGGCGCTTCGGTTGGGATCGCTTCCTCGGGGCGGATGCTGAAAGGTGGATTCGATGACACTCAGGCAGATTCGAGAGAGGGCGAGCCTGGAGTCGCCTTCTTCTTTGTCTCTGATACTCATTACTTAGCGCGGCAGGATCAACCTGACCAGATCGACCCCAAGTCGGCGGAAATCTGTGGTCGGCTGGTCGATACCTTGAATCGTCTCCCGGGCAGTTCGCTTCCCGATTCCATCGGTGGCGGCAAGGTGGCCGAGGTGCGGGGCGTGATTCATGGGGGAGACATCATCGATAGTGGCGACAAGCGAGGGAAGAATTTCGAAGCGATGCAGGAGACGGAGTGGCGGCATTTTGTCGAGGACTTCGGTTTGACCGGAAAGGAAGGAAGGCTGAAGTATCCAGTCTTCGAAGTTCATGGGAATCACGACAGCCCCGATGGGAAAGGGCTGGCGATCGATCGATTGCGGGAAAGGGTTTCGAAGCGCGAGGGGGTGCAGCGATCGGCCAGCGGACTCCATTACTCCTGGGATTGGGGTGATCTCCATTGCATCCACCTTGGGATTGTGGTGGGGCGGCCCGAGCATCAGGGGCAACGTCGAAGGTACCATCCGTTCGATAGCTTGGCCTTTCTTCAAGAGGACCTTCAGCGCCACGATCCCGATAAAAATCGGCCACTTCTAGTGACTCATCACATCGACTTGCCGCGTTACAGCCAGCCATGTCAGTTGGATGCAGAAAAGAACTTGCAGATGGAATGGCACCCATGCGATGTCCAGGAGTACCACCAGCAGCTTCAGGGGCGTCGCGTCGCCGGGATCCTTTACGGACACACCCATGTACGACAAGTGATTCGATGGGATGGCACTTCCAAACCTGCAGCCAGTGGCCACCCGCTGCTCAATGCAGACAACGCAAGCCATTTTTCAGGACCCAAGCAAGGGTTTTTCTATCTGGAGTGGCAGCCGGGCAATCTGCTGGTTCGCGAATGCCTGACCGACGACGGCTGGACAAGCTATCGGTGGAATGATGAGAGCTGGCAGCTAGAGTCTTGAGGTTGCCGGTCATGAATCGAAAGGCCGCCTGACCATGCAGATCAGCGAGCGCATGACGCCCCTGCTGTGTGCTGATGCGGTCGGATTGGTAACGCTGACACGACGACACACCAATTGCGGTTTGACGGTGCGCTACGTTGCTTACGCACCCCCTTCGGAATCTGTTTTCAGGTGCCAGGGCATGACGACGAGATATTCCAGGGCAACGCCTGGAAATCGCTTGGTCGCGCACTGAATAAAAAACGCCTCGAGTTGGAACTCGAGGCGTTATGACTTTTTTCAGTTGCACGGATGATCGCCGCGGGCGATTTAGTTTTCGCCGCCGGGACGACGTCGGCCGCCACCAGGACCGCCTGGACCACCCTGACCGCGTCCACCACCGAAACCGAACTGAGGCGCGGGGAATTCAAACTTCTCCCCCTTCATCTCGTCCATCTTTTGGCGCTGTGCGTCGGTGAGAATCGCCTGCAGTCGTTCGTCTGACTTCTTGCGAAACTCTTCAAATCGCTTCCGCATCGCTTCCGGATCGAATCCGCCAGGACCGCCAGGACCACCGGGTCCACCACCGGCCCCAGGAGCACCTCCCGGACCACCAGGACCGCCCTGTCCACGTCCACCGGGGCCGCCAGGACCACCCTGACCACGACCGCCACCAAAGGCGGATCGCATCTCTTCCATCGCTTCTCGCTCGGCAGCCTGCAGCTTCTCCTTCTGCTCGGCCGTCACCCCTAGCGCCTCGGCAACCTTTTCCGATCCCATGACCGAACGGACGCCATCGCGCTGGATCATCAATCCGAGGAGTCGATCTTGCTGATCTGGGTCGAGGATGTTGTCGACTTCCGCTTCAGCCGCCTTGGCCGCCTCGGCCATCTGCTTGCCCATCTCTTCCATCTTCTTCTGCATTTCGGCCCGCTGCTCTTCGGTCATCTCGCGGAAGTTGCCGAAGTCGGGTCGCATGCCCTGCATCTTTTCCTGCAGTTTTTCCATCTGCGACTGAATCTGCTTGGTCTGCTCTTCATCCAGCTTCAATTCCTTCTGGACTTCATCCATCCGCAGCAATCCCAGGAGTCCACCTCCACCCATCATGCCGCGGCCCATCATCATGCCACCGCCGCCACGGCCAAAGCCACCGGGGCCCTGAGCCATTACGGGAACCGACATCAAGGCAGCCAGGAGGGCTGCGACTGCAAACCGACGCCAACCAAAGACGAGTTTCATGCTAAAGGCTCCTCACTCCGATTCCCGAACCTGAACGTGTTTGGATATACGACAAGGGGTTGACCGCAATCGGGCAACGATGGGCAGGATTCCTACCCGTATCACCAAAGCTACCACCTGTCATCGATGAACCCGATTTCGCCTGCGAAGTTTCGAAAATCTGTCGTACTTTCGATTTTTCCTCCAAGCTTGGTCCCAGAGAAAACTGGAATCCCAAAGCAAATCGTCCGCAGGGACTCCAAAATCTTCCCATAGGTTCGACCTTTGCGCCTACCACGGGTCGGCCCAACCCCGCTGATTTCCTTGAAAAACTGAGCTACCACGCAAGGAACCCGGCGACCGATGCGGGTTGGGAGCGGTGCATGGCCGGAGGTGGCCAGGAGAGGTCGATCGGATGGCAGTCCAGTTCGCCCAGAAAAATCGCTGGCTCGCCAGCAGCTAGCGTGGGGTATCCAGACGATCTCTTGCGGAATGCTGGTGACCTAGCACCTACGCCGGTTGGATCTAGCCCGAATCTTGGCCGGATTCCGTTGCCTAGAACTCCTGTTGATTTCTGACGTTCGCTGCTGCCTCTGGAGCATTCAGGACTGGTGCGGGAAGTCCATCGCAATCAACCACGGCGGGTGGGCCAAGACCTAAGGCGCAAACAAAGTCGCTTCGGCAACCAGTCCCGGGCCAAAGCCGATCGCTACCATCGGCCCAACCATCCCTCGACGCACCCATCGCTCCATGATGAACAGCAACGTAGGCGACGACATGTTTCCGTATTGGGAAAGGACTTCACGCGACGCTTCCAAATGCGATTCGGGGAGGCTTAGCCCCTCGGAAACCGCTTGAAGAATTTTAGGTCCCCCAGGATGCACGGCCCAATGCGCGATCTGGTCGAAACGGTAACCATGCTCCCGCAGCCAAGGTTCCAGCCAACCACCGATTCCCTCAGCGATCGCCATCGGAACCTTTGGAGAGAGCGTCATCTGAAATCCATGATCTCCAATCCTCCAGCTCATCCAATCCTCCGAGGCTTCGATGCGCTGGGTGCGATGCGACACCATCGCAGGGCTATGGTGACTTTCATTCTCTTCCACGCCGATGACGGCCGCTGCCGAGCCGTCGGCGAACAGGGCGTTGGCAACCATTTGCTCCGGATGGGTCGTGTACTGATGATGGAGGGAGCAAAGTTCTGTTGCGCAGAGCAGGACTTTTGAGCCAGGGGCACGCAATGCCAAGGCCTCGGCAACGCGTAGACCATTGAGCAAAGCGTGGCATCCCATGAAGCCGATGTGCGTTCGTCCCGTGCTAAGGGGCATGCCGAGCGATTGCATGAGCTGAAGATCGAATCCTGGCGCGCAAAAGCCAGTGCACGATACGGTAACTAAGTGATCGATCTCCGGTGGCTCTACCCCCGCATCCTGCAGCGCCTGCATTGCAGCGATCGTCGCAAGTGGCCCCGCCTCCCTTTCGTATCGTTCCATCCGACTTGCGGTCGAAGGGCCAAAGGGTTGCGATGGTGAAGATGGAAGATAGAAGGTCTGCTTGGTCGGCTCCCCGGCCTGGCTCTCCAGAAGTACGCTATGCCGTTTGGCCACACCGCTTCTTCGATACAGCATCTGCAGGACGGCCTGGTCGCGTGTTGACAACTCGGGAGTGCCCCACGGCCGCAGCCACTTGGCCACTTCACAGGCATCCTCTTGAAGGATGCTGCCCCGAGGCGTCGCCAATCCCACTCCGATCAGTCGGGCCCTCATCCTTCACTTCCCTGCCATAGCGGCTCACGTCGGCTATCCGCCACGGGTTCCAAAAGTGCTTCGCTTACGGCTTTCGGGAGCGAAGCGCACGACCGGTCGGCGACGGAGTCGACCAGTCGCTGGGCAAGGCGGGGGACCCAGGGACAAATCGCTAGGCCCGCCTGCATCAGACGGGGGTGGCGCACCAATCGAGCCAACCCCGAGCAGGCCGCCCGGTGCTCGCCGATCGCTTCCTTCCAGATCCGTTCCCAGCTTTGCTCCATCGTGTCCGACCATTGCGCTGCGGAATCGACGACCAGTTTGGCAGCGAGGACTCCCGAGCGAAGAGCCCAAGACATGCCTTCTCCGGTGAAAGGTTCCAGATACCCAGCGGCATCGCCGATGAGAAGCAGTCGATGATCGGCGCGGCGTTTTGGTTGGCGTGTCAGTGCAGGGGTTCCATGCCACGGACCGCAGTGGCGAAGGATCTCTGGATCGATCCCAGCCTGCCGCACAATACGTCCAATCAATACTTCGGGGGAGCCGGCCAATCGAAGTGCTTCGCGATCGACGGCCGCCGCTGCGTTGATTCTTCCACCTTCCACCTGGACCATGCCTACGTAGCCTTCTTTGCCGACCACCATTTGCAGTAGTCCTTCGGGGATCCCGTCCACCGGCCCATCGCTTAAACAACCCAACCCGACGCGGCTACTGGCCACGATTTGGCTGCTCATACCAGGAATGCTTCCAGCCACTTTGGATGCCAGTCCGCTGGCAACAACCACGCAGTTGGCTTCCACCTCCTGGACCATGCGACCTCCCTGCACCAGCGCTACGCGGCGGGTGGCATCGCTCTGGCCGACCAGTCTCGCTTCGGTACTCGGCAGCCAGGTGACACCGCACGCCTTTGCCTGATCGATCAGGACGGTATCCATCGTCCAGCGGGAAATCGCATGCATGGCGGGTCGATGGGGCGCGCCGATAGGCCAACGACCTTCACGCGATCCACATCGCAGTTCCATCGTGTCGACAGGCTTTGCACCAAGTTGGCTCAAGTGCATCGCGACACCTAGCCGCTCGAGCAATTCCCAGGCGGAGCGATTCAAGCAGCCTCCGCAGACTTTCGGGCGAGGGAATGTTTTGGCATCCACCAGAAGGACCTTCAAACCACTTGTGGCGGCTTCGATTGCACAGCTAGCACCGGCCGGACCCGCGCCGATGACCAGAAGATCCCAGTGGCTTTTCCCTGACCTGTTCGGCAATGGATGCTCTTCGATGGCGTTCACTCCGACCGCCTCCAGCTCAACAAGATCCTCTGCGGCCAGTGGGGGCTTTCCTCTGCCGCTGGCAAACCCGCAAGCGATACCAACTCCCGTAGTTCCTCTCGCGTGTAAGCGGCGCGCACACTCTGCGGACCATCGGCGTGAACCACAGGGGACCGCGTCAGAATTCGACAGCCGAGGTGCGCCAGAAAGAGACCGAAGGAGCTGCGAAGCAGATCATCGACTAGCATCCACTGGCTGCTCGCTAGCCACATTCGCTGCAACAATCGAATCGATTCCTCTTGTGTCAGATGATGCAGGAACAGCGAACAGAAGACAACATCCCATTGGCCATCGATCTCTTCGGTGAGCACCTCTCGCTGTTCGAATCGTGCGCAGGCATGCTGCTGTCGCGCTAGTTCAGTCGCTGCATCGACGGCGGTGCCACTCTTATCCCAGCCATCTACCTGACAGGCGATGCCCTGGCGATTCAGTTGCTTCCATAACTGGATGGAGACGTCGCCACCTCCACACGCAAGATCCAGGATACGCAACGGGCGATCCATAGGATGACTCCGTGCCCATCGTAGGATCGGTTTGGCCAGCGTTGTGCCAGTCTGACTGAAAAAGTTGATTCGGCGAAGACCTTCAAGCGCCTGGTGATGCAACTGGGGCGCGATCTGAGGATCGTCCATCCATTCTGGACGCAGTTCGCGGCTTTTCCACTTGCTGCCAGTTGCCACTTGAGTCTCCATGCCTCGGATTCCGGGCCATCCATCAGCCACAACCACATGCTCACTCGGGGGGCCTGCGACTGCGTCCATCATCGGCAAAAGTTTGCAGGGTCTCCGCAGTCGGCTTGACGCATGAACGCTGAGCGTTGTAACGATAACCGATGTGAGGAAGACACCCAAGTGCTTTTGTGGGTTCCGAATCGCTTGCCAGAAAGTACCGAAAGGAGTCGGAGATGACGAATCAGAGAAGCGTTTGCACTGCGATCGGCCCGATGGGAATTCGAACGATTGTTTTCGTTTTTCTTTTTTCGATTCCATTTGCTACGTCGCTTGTAGCTCAGGACGCCGGCAAGTCGAGCCCTGAGAATCGGCCGCGGTCAGGAACCGTTGAACTGGAACACAGTCATGTCTATGCGCTGGTCGGCAAAGTGGGGCTGGGGCACGAACACGGCATCGTCGGGAAGTTAAAAAGCGGTAACCTCGCATGGACGTCGAAAAGCCAAAGTGGGGACCTTGGTTCGCTGGTCTTCGATATGACCTCGTTCGACGCAGATACTCCCGAGGCGCGTCGATACGTTGGGCTGGAGGGGACAACCGATGAATCGACCAAGTCTCAGGTCAATGCCAACATGCGAGGTTCGAAAGTGCTCGATGTCCAGCGACATCCAGAAGCGACCTTCGCACTCAAGGAGATCCAGTTGGAGGATACGGATGCCGAGGGAAAGGTGAAGGGAATTCTGCGTGGCGATTTCACGCTGCATGGTGTCACCCGCCCAGTGGAAGTTCAAACCGTGGTCGATCAGGTGAATGGATGGTGGCATCTTCGAGGTGCGTTTCGAATCCGACAGACCGATTTCGGAATTCAGCCATACACCAAACTGCTTGGGGCCATCGGTGTTGCGGACGTGCTGACAATCTATGGTGATCTTTATATTGCTCCCTAATTGCAGTGGATGGAGAGGCTTCCGCGTGGCGATTTCCCTAGAAACGGTCAAGAAACGTTCGATACGCAATCACTACGACATTTCCACGCTGTTCTATCGCATGCTGTGGGGGCCGCATATCCATCATGGGTATTGGGAGGCGGATGAGAGTCCGCAAGTGGCGCAGCTGAAGTTAACCGAGAAAATGGCCGACCTGGCGCAGATCCATCGCGGAGACCGACTGATCGATATCGGCTGTGGCATGGGAGGATCGACGATCCATCTGGCCAGAACGCGAGGGGTGATCGGGCAGGGGGTCACCATCAGTCCCGTTCAGCGATTTTGGGCCTCCAACGCATCCCGGTCCCTGCCGCGATCTCAGCGTCCAACCTTTGTTTGCGAGGATGCCGAGTCTTTGGTGGTGCCGGAAGCAAGCATGGATGTGGTCTGGAGCATTGAGTGCACGGAGCATCTGTTTGATAAGGCTCAATTCTTTCGAAAGGCTGCGTCATGGCTGCGGCCAGGTGGTCGTGTTGCGATCTGCGCATGGCTTTGCGGCGATCGTGAAGAAGACCCTCAAACGCAGCGGCTGGTCCGACAAGTCTGCGATGGCATGTTGTGCCCATCGCTGGGAACCCAGCAGGATTACCGAGGGTGGCTGGAAGCTGCCGGTTTGAAGATGGTTGCAGAACAGCGTTGGACCAAGCAGGTGCTCAAGACCTGGGAGCTGTGCTTGCAGCGAGTCGAGCGATCGAAGGTGCGTTGGTTGGCCAAATGTCTAGGACGCGAACATGTCCAGTTTCTTGATGACTTCCAAACGATCCTCGAAGCCTATCGAACCGGTGCGATGGAGTACGGTTGCCTGGTGGCGGCCAAGCCTGTGCAGTAGACAGAAAGGATTAGGTTCGATGCCCGAGTCGAATTCGCAAGGAAGCAGCATGATGTCGGTCGACACGTCCTTTCCATCCAGCACCCAGCCATACGGCCCAACGGGGGAGCGACAGACGCGAGCCGTTCAACCAGCAGAGGATGGCGCGAAAAGTCGCGTGTGGTGGACGGGGTTGTTCTTTGGAGTCGCGACTCAAGTTTTCTTTCTCTGGACCGCTTGGCATCTCTTTTTGTTTCTGCGGGACGGAGCTTTCGGGCCAGGTGCCTTTAGGCCATGGTTGGATACCTTCCTTGCGTTCCTTTTCGTCGCACCGCACAGTGTGCTCCTTTTCCCCAAAGTGCAGTCCACCATCAAGCAGTGGCTTCCCTCGGCTTGGACGGGTTGCCTTCATTGCATGGCAACCTGCCTTAGCCTTTGGCTGTTGTTCCGATTCTGGACAGCCAGTCCAGCAACCGTTTGGGATCTTCATGGATGGTCGCGATCCTTCATGCTAATGGCCTTCTACGGTTCGTGGATTGGATTGCTTTACAGTCTTTGGCTTACGGGGATGGGTTACCAAACGGGTTGGACGCCCTGGTGGTATTGGCTGTGGGGCCGGAAACCACCGCGTCGCGAGTTTCGCGAATCGGGCGCGTTTCGTTGGATGCGCCACCCGGTCTATCTCAGTTTCCTCGGATTGATCTGGTTCACCCCTAGAATGACTCTCGATCATGCGATTCTGACTGCTGCGTGGACTTTCTATATCTACTTGGGAAGCTACTGGAAAGATCGTCGCATGATCCATTACCTAGGAGAGTCCTACCGCGAGTACGCAAGTCGCGTCACTGGATTTCCGCTGATTGGCTTCGGGCCATGGGGCCGGATGCGGTGAAATCAACGGCATAGAATGTTGAACCTGGGTGGTTCCTGCGATGGGAAGTTGCATCGGACATCTTTGGTTCGTCCGGGATTTGTGTCGGTGGCGATTGCTTCACTGCCGCGACTCAAGTCTTGCCGCTGGCCTCAGCGACCAATCACCTTACCAAGGGGAGGGTTAGATCCATCGCACAGTAGGTATCCATAGCCCTTGCCCTTGCGACTCCATGCTGCCAACTCCGGTCGTCCGAACGGATACGATTCACCGCATTGCTGGATGGACCCTACCCAAGACAATCCGAAGTGAACCTCATTTGCCTGGTCGCAAACCTCTGATAATCTCTGTGCGAGAACCTCACTCGTCGAGCGTCCTGAAAGAAGCTTATCTATCGATCAGGGAGCCGAACGCGTGCGGCTTGCTGTCTCGGCACGGAGGCATTGGGACCGCAGTGCAAGTCGTCCTCACGAAACCGCTTGGTTCATGGCACAAAGGCGAATTCGTTGGAATTGAGTAGCACAAGGACCAAGGCAGCGCCTGATCGTTGCTGGAGAAAGCTGCTACAGCGTTCCATCTCCTCTTCGTTCGGTTCTCGGGATAGCACTTGCTGGAACAAGGCAACGATAAACCGCTCGTTTTCCAAAGCTTCAGTATCGCTCTTACCATCGAGCTCCTGCCTTAGACGCTGTGACAGCGATTCACTGAGCGCCATCGCACCTTGCCAAGTCAAATCTCCATTCATTAGAGATAGCGCTTGAGATGCGACTATCGATGTTTCCCTCTTGGGACACGAAACCGATGTGTCTGGCTGATCGAAGGTTTCCATCCAAGGCAGTTTCATTCCTCGCTTCTGCACCAGATAAATACTTCTTACGCTCTGGTCTTCTTTGGGGGACGGGTACCATCCCTTGGTCTTCGTTTCATTGTCGTCAAGCACTGCCGGGTTGGCCTGCAGAATTTCGTCGCTGAGGGGCGGCCAGACAGGAGGACCTCCAGCGCGGTGTTGCAGCAATCCGGTTACCTGAAGGATGGCATCGCGAAATTGATCAGCGTTCAGTCGCCTCAAATTTGTTCTCATCGAGCCCCAGCGACTCGATCCCTCTGAATCGACCAACTGGCCTCCAGGAATCGGCTGTCGGCGGTAGGCTTGGGACAGTGCGATCTGGCGGTGGATCGATTTCATCGACCACCCGCGATCGATCAATTGGGTCGCCAGATGATCCAGCAACTCAGGGTGCGTTGGAGGGGATCCGGTGATCCCGAAGTCGTTGGGGGTTGCAACCAAGCCTTGTCCGAAGAAGTGCTGCCAAGCTCGATTCACCGCAACGCGCGAAGTCCAGGGATTGTCGGTGCTGCAGATCCAATGAGCCAGGGTGAGTCGTCGGCCGGTGCTTTTCCCAGAGCGTACTGGCGCCATCTGCGGGGCTTCAGGCCACAGCACGGATGGAAACCCCGGCTCAACCTTCTCACGCCTCGACCGATGGTCGCCCTGATGGAGCACGTGAATCGGATCGATCGCCTCGGGGTCATCAGTCATGACAAGCCCTGTTTCAGGCTGCAGCAAATGACCTTGCAAAACTGCCACTTCCCGTTCCCATTCCTGCCATCTATCCCTTTCCTCGCCTCCTAGCAAGTCCTTCCATTTCGCGTCGTTTACCTCTTGGGCGTCGGAAGTATCGGCCTGCTTCAACTGTTTTGCTCGCACCCGAAGTTCTTCGATTTTCTTCAGCAGCTCATCGATCTGTTTCTGAATCTGAAGATTGTGCAGCTCGCGAGACTGCTGCGATTGGACCGTGTCGATCGGTTGATCGTCTGCAAAACGAGTCGCCGCAAAAAAGGCTCGCAAGCGATAATGGTCGGCTTGGGACAAGGGATCGGTTTTGTGATCGTGGCAACGGCAACAGGACATGGTGAGGCCCAGCAGGGCGCTGGCCGTCGTTTCGGTCAGGTCGGTCAGCACTTCCACTCTGGCCCGGTCCTGTTCGTTGAATAACTTGGCGGCATGATCGAAGGGGCCTAAGCGAAGGTAACCTGTTGCGATCAGACAGTCCTGCTCCTGTTGGTCGCGCGGAGGTCCCTCGAGCAATTCATCGCCAGCCAATTGCATCGTGATGAATTGGTCGAAAGGGATATCGGAATTCTGAGCTCGAACCACCCAGTCCCTGTAGCGCCAGGCGGTTTTCCGAAATTCGTCCCAGTCGAAACCATTGCTATCGCTGTACCGAACGACATCCAGCCATTGTCGGGCAGTGTGTTCGCCGTAGGCGGGAGACGCCAGCAGTCGATCGATGACGCGTTCCCAAGCATCGGGCGCCGGATCCTGAACAAAGAGCTCAACCTCTTCCCGCGTCGCACGCAGACCGGTCAGGTCGAGTGTCGCGCGCTGAATCCAATCGGCTCGGTTCATCAAGGGAGCCCCCTCGATGCCTCGATCTCGCCATGCAGCATCCAGAAATGCATCGATGGGATTGGAGGCTTCTTCCTTGGGTGGCGGTATCGCAGGTCGACGGACAGCCTGCAACGACCACAGTTCCAATCGCTCCCCACCAAATAGAACGCGGATGGGATTGCGAGGATCTTCCCACGCGTTCCCCATTTTCAGATCTTGCGCGAAAGCGGATCCGAAAGCGATCCAAAAGGCGATGGACGCCAGGAGTTGACTGGATGCAGATCGAAGTTTCATAGGAGGATGTCCGTCAAGGGTTTTGCCGATCCCGCGACGCCCGTCAGCCGTTCATCGCGGCCATTGACGACATGGAAGAGATCGTCATAGTCGATCCCCATCGCGGTCAGGATCGTTGCGTGCAAGTCTCGGAATTGGATGGGGCGATCGATCGCCATCAACCCCAAGGCATCGGTCGCTCCGATATGCATTCCTCGCCGCACTCCACCACCTGCCATCCAAATCGTAAAACCGGCTGCATTATGCTGGCGTCCCGAGCTTCCTTGCTTCATCGGTGTTCTTCCGAATTCGCTCGCCCAAATCACCAGTGTCGAATCCAGCAATCCGCGTTGTTTGAGATCGGCGATCAACCCGGCCACGCCCTGATCGGTCCAACGAGCCCTGGGAGTGTGGTTCTCGACCAGCCGGTCGTGAGCATCCCAGCCATCCTTGTCGGGCATGTCGTACAGTTGCACAAAACGCACACCCCGTTCGACCAGCCGTCGCGCCATCAGGCATTTTCTTGAAAAACTCTGCGTTCTCGGATCGTCGTGATCGAGGCCATAAAGTCGATGGATGTGTTGCGGTTCCTCTTCCAATCGACCAACCTCCAGAGCTGCCGACTGCATGCGATAGGCTAATTCATACGAAGCGATGCGAGCATCGAGTTCTTGGAAGCCGGGATGTCGATCCCGGTGGTTCCGATTGAGCTGCTGCATCAGATCGATCGCTTCCCGCTGCTCCTTGGCAAAGGCTTCGCCGGGAACCAGGTCAAGCACCGGTAGGCCGCGATCTCTGATGCGGGTCGGCTGAAATGCAGGGGGAAGAAATCCATTGGTGTAATTCGTAGCGCCTCCCAGTGGTCCAGCGTCAAACAGCACAACATAGCCGGGAAGATCCGCGTTCTCGGTTCCTAGGCCATAGGTCACCCAAGATCCCAGGCTGGCCTTTCCAGCGCGAATGTCGCCGGTGTGCAATTGGTAGCTAGCAGGTGCGTGATTGTTGGAGTCAGCTTGCATCGAATGGAGGAAGCAGAGATCGTCGACATGGTTGGCGATGTGGGGCATGAGGTCACTGACCCAGGTCCCGGATTCGCCATATTGCCGGAAGCGAAAGGGGCTTTTCAGGATCGCATCCTCGCATCCGTGAAAAACGTTGGCGTGCCGCGTCGCTTCCAGCGTCGAACGAATGGAGGCGGGTACTGGCTGGCCATCCAGTTGTTCGAGCGCTGGTTTGTAATCGAACGAATCGATCTGAGATGGTCCCCCTACCATAAACAGAAAGATCACCGATTTGGCGCGGGGGGCAAAATGGGGCTTGCGAGCCACATAAGGCTGAAGCGGATCGATGTCGGCAACGCCCCGCTGACGATCCTCCGCCATCGCTTGCCGCAGCTCCAGATCGTGAAGTGCAAGGGAACCAAGCCCACCACCCAACGAGGCAAGAAACCGTCGGCGATCTCCTACGCGGTCATCATCAGAACGATGCGACTGGAATCGTTTTCGTTTCGTCATGGCGGTTTTCCCCTGCTACTGCTTATCAGGGTACACCATTCGCGCGATCCAGCCCAGCGATTCTCTCTCCCGTAGATCCAGGCTCACTACGGCGAAATTTTGGTTCATGCTCTTCATCATGGCGACCTGCAGTCCATCGCCAAATCCGCTCCATTTCAATGGACGCCCTGACCGCTAGGCCATCCCCTTCCTGCGCCAGAGCTAAAGTTCCTGCAGCAAGGGGACTCGTTTGGGCCACAGCGGGTGCGTTTCAGCGAATCAATCATGACGGCCCTTGAATCCCAATATCCATCTGCGGGAACGGTCGAATCGGCCAATCCCTAGCCATTTCGGGGTCGTGGGTCCCTCGGACAATACCCTCGACCGCTGGGTCGCGTGCGGCGTAAGGTTCCACAACGGTGCCATGCTGGACTGGCAATGCAATCTCATGCCAGTAAGGCTCAGTCTGAACATCTTGCGATTCAGACTTCTCCTCACGGTCCAGCGGCAGCTGCATGGCGGTCTTGCATGGGTGGTTCTACTTGGCTGAAGTCAAAAGACCTCCACCCACAAGAATTCCAGATGGACCGGAAAAACGGTCCCATCACCGACCTGAGAGGTCGATCCTATCGCCGCTTCAGGTTCAGTTCGTGGAACCAGATGTCCTCGTTTGGCACATTCAGTTCGATGCGATCGAAGAGACCGTTGGCATTGCAGACGAAGTGCGCTGTCCCTTCGTCGAACCAAGCGTACTGCTGATCCCAATGAATGACAAAGGTATCGTAGTGGAGATGCTGGAGGGTTCCGGTCAGCCCAGGGGTTCTCAGGAATGCGATCTTCAGTTGGTCTCCGGCTGCGTCGACTTTGACCTGCCCATACATCGGGCACTCGAAGACGCCTTGGTAGTCGGTCATGGGATGGCTGGGCTTGGTATTCTTGGCAACTGGCTGGATCGCCTTGTCGATTCGGTCGCGAAACGCCTGCCGCGATTTGCGAAACAACTCCAGATTCTCGCCGCTCCAATCCCTATGAGGCAGCTCCAGAGCAAGATCGATCAATTCGTAGGTGGCTGCCGAGGGATAGCCTGTCATGCTGTTGGTGAGGACCACCACCCCCAGTTGCTCCTGTGGGACCAACATCACCTGGGAATACATTCCATCGTATCCGCCGCCATGAGCGATCAGTTTGCGACCGTGGTAGTCGGAAAGAGCCCATCCCGAACCGTAAGCTCGAAAGTGGGTCGACGGAAAACGGCTGGCGCTGGCGTCGGAAATCGGGACGATCGTTTGGGGAGCCCAGAGATCCAGCAGCGTCTTCTGCTTGACCAAAGGGCCTTCCAGTTGGCTTGCGTTGCGAAGCAAGGCAGCGACCCACTTGGCCATATCTTCCGGCGAGGAGATCAAGGAGCCGGCTGGGGCCATATTGTCCCAGTTCATCCAGGGAATCGGTTGAGAGCGATTCGGCAGCGTCTTGTGGGGTTGGGCGTAATTGCCGGCCGACACAAGGTCCCGCACGGAAACCAGAGTGCGATGCATGCCAAGCGGACGCAGGATCTCCTTCTGCACGAACGACTCCCAGGATTCGCCGCTGACGGCTTCGATCACCTGTCCAGCGACGATGTAAAGCACATTCGAGTAGCCGTAATGGGAGCGGAAAGTGCCTTCGGGGGGCAGGTGGCGTAACTTGCTGGTCAGTTCTTTTCGGGAATAATCCGAAGCCCACCAGAGCAGATCGCCACTGAAGGTTCCAAGGCCACTGCGGTGCGTCACCAAGTCACGGACATTTAGCTCGGTGGAGATCCAGCGATCGTGCAGGGCAAAGTCTGGCAGATGCTTTCGCACCGGATCGTCCCACGAGAGCTTGCCGCGTTCCACCAGCTTCGCGAGAGCCATTGTCGTGAACGCCTTGGTATTGGATGCGATGGCAAACAGAGTCTGCCCGTCGACAGGAACTGTCTGGTCAACCTGCTGGACTCCCATGCCGCTGGCCATTAGGACGCGGTCACGATGGACGATCGCGACACCCACGCCCGGTACTTGCCACTCTTGCCGCATCGCTTCCAGACGCGACTTGGCGGCATCCAGCCAGGCCGGTTGCGGAGGAACTGGTGGCCCCAGCGTCAGATCGGGAGCGACGGTGAAGATCGACTGGGGTGTGGGTGGCGAGCTGTCTTGTGCGCGGGCAAGGGAATTCAGACAGGCTGCGGCCACTAGCAGCGCCAGGAAGTAAACCATCACCGAATCGATCCACAGTCGCATACCAGCCACTCTCATCGTTAATCGCCTCGGCCGATTCCTCCTGCTGACCACCGTCCCGATCCTAAAATCGGCGTTTCCGCAAGCTGGTCAGCTTCGCCATTTCCACTTTGCCTGCATCCTTACTAGGGTAATTGCAGCAGGTTGGAAGGCTGGCAAAATTGGGGGAAGAAGAGTCGAATCAAAATGTCCAGGAGGGGACCAGAGGGGGGAAAGTTCCGCAGTGGACCAAGGAAATACCGGGGAAAACAAATAGTCGGAATTCACGGTTGACTCTTGGCGGTTGGGCGGAACATATTGACGTGTCGCCAAGGTTGCCGGGGTGGTCACGGAAGGCCAAACCGATTGCCAGGAGAGCAGGAGGCGATCCGGCGCATCAAACCAGGGATTCGAGAGTGGACTGCTTGTTCGCTTTCGCTCCCATCGACGGAGTAGGACGTGACGTCGACATTCGACCAAGCGATCAAAGAGCAGATTCGGACGAAGATCAACATCGTCGATCTGATCGCCAGTTACACCGAACTGCGGAATTCAGGCCGTCAGTTCGTCGCTCTTTGTCCTTGGCACAACGACACGCGTCCCAGCCTTCAGATCAATCCAGATCGTCAAACCTGGAAGTGCTGGGTCTGCGATATCGGCGGCGATGTCTTCTCCTGGGTGATGCAGAAGGAGGGGATGACCTTCCCGGAAGCCGCTAGGTTGCTTGCCGACCGCGCTGGAGTATCGATTCCCGAGCTGACCAAAGGGGGGCGCGGCAACGACGCAGGCTATGGCAAGAAGCAGATGCTGGATGCCATGCGATGGGTGGTGGAGCGATATCGGGTATCGCTGCAGCAGGAGCAGGCCGCGACGAATTATTTGACCGAGCGTGGGATAGCGGGACGAGAGATCGAGCGGTTTCAGGTTGGCTATGCACCGGCAGGTTGGAGCTGGTTGAGGGACGAAGCCCGGAATTCAGGTATCGACGAAAAGCTGCTGCACCTTTTGAATGTCCTCGTTCCCAATCAAAACGGTGGATATTACGACCGTTTTCGCGCCAGGGTGTTGTTTCCAATCTGCGATCCGCTCAGCAATCCCATCGCCATCGGAGGGCGAATTCTTCCGGGCGAAGCTCAGGATCGCGAACAGGCGAAATACATCAATAGCAGCGAGACGCCGCTGTATCACAAAAGCCATCAGCTTTATGGGCTGCATCTGGCGAGGGAAGCGATTGCCAAAAGCAAGATGGCGGTGGTGGTGGAAGGGTACACCGATGTCATCATGGCGCACCAGCATGGTCTCCAGGAGGCCGTTGCTGTCTGCGGAACGGCACTTGGCGATGGGCACATTCGACTGCTCAAGCGTTACTGTGATTCGGTGGTGCTGTTGTTGGATGGAGATGAAGCGGGGCAAAAGCGAACCAACGAAATCCTCAATTTGTTCGTCGCAGCCAATGTCGATCTGAGGGTGGCGACGTTGCCCGATGGATTGGATCCCTGCGACTTCTTGATCCAACGAGGTGGGGATGCGTTGCGGGAGGTGATTGCTGGGGCCAGCGATGCCCTGGAGCACAAGATCCAGGTTTCGGTCCGCGGCTTTGATCCCCTGGCAGATACGCACCGCGCCACGCAATCGCTGGAAGATATTCTCCGCACACTCGCCCTAACGCCCGATTCCAATGCCCCAGGCGCACCTGGAGCGTTGCGGCGCGAGCAGATGTTGAACCGATTGCAGAGAACCTTCGGCATTTCCATCGAAATGCTCCGCAAGAGGATGAAGGCGCTGAAGCAGCAAAGTCAACGCCAACGCTCTTTAGGGAGTGGCGAACCGGTGGAGGCTGATTCGCTAAGTCGCGGAAACTTAAAGTATGCCGATCTCGATGCTTGGGATCTTGAGCTGTTGGAGATCTTCGTTCTACATCCCGAAGTCGTATCGCTGGCTCTAGAGCGCTGCTCGGAAGAGTACCTGCGTAGCGAGCCAGGGAAGTTGCTGTGGCGTGTCTACCGTGATCTGGAGGCCGATGGAGCTGATTTGGGGTTTGATCAGGTGCTTTGCTGCACCGAGGATCCCATGGTCAAAAACCTATTGGCTTCGATTCACCTGCAGGCGGTCAGCAAGCAGCAGGCGACCCGATGGACTGGACCGCAGCGCCTGCAGGCGTTACTGGATCATGTCGCCAAGCAGGAGCAGCAACAAAGGGAGTTGCGCATGGTGGAAGCGATGCGGGGCGATAGGATAGGGCAGGACGAAGCTGCCGACCTGCTCCTGCAGCTGGTGGCGCACCGACGTTTCGAGTTGGGGGTGGAGCTGAAGGGACCGGAAGAAGGAGAAGAACCACGATGAATGGTTGAGGGTGGCAATAGCAAAGCCGCTGCGGGAAATGGAGAGCCTGCGACGGCGATAGACAAAAACACGGTGTCTGACATGGCACCACTACGGGACATTAAAGGAGTGATCGACCGTGGAACAAACTGCGATGAATTTGCGTCATCTGATTGCCGAAGGTAATAGACAGGGATATCTGACCTACCAACAGGTCAACCGGTATCTTCCAGATGAGGCCAATAGTGCCGAGAAGCTGGATCAACTTCTTCGAGCGCTCAAGCGGCATGGCATCGAACTTCGAAATGCCCCCGAGCCCATCATGGATCCTCAGGAAGCTGACTCCGATGAGCCGCTCGATATTCCCTCCTCCGAGTTGACTCGTCTGACCAGCGACCCCATCCGGCTCTACCTAAGCCAGATGTGCGAAATCCCTCTGCTCAGTCGCGAGGAAGAGATCGGTTTGGCCAAGAAGATTGAGATCCATCGAAAGTTGTTCCGCACCGCCGTGCTGGGCAATCCATGGGCTCTCAAGCAAGCGACCGCCGTACTATCGCAGGTTCATGAAGGGCTGCTTCCCTTCGACCGAACGATCAAGGTTTCGCTGACCGAACAGCTGACCAAGGAGCAAATTTCCGCACGGATGCCGCACAATCTGCGGACCTTGGAGTTTCTCATTCGGGAAGTGCAGGGATTGTTTCATCAAGTCGTGCGGAAAAGCACCCGCAAAAAAGACCGCGATCAGGCCATCGTGCGGATGATGCGCAACCGTCGCAAGAATCTCGTTCTTGTGGAGGAGTTGTCGCTGCGATCGCGACGAATTCAACCCTTGATGAAGCAGTTGACTCAGTATTCCGACCGGATGCAATGGTTGAAAAACCGCATCGCGCAGCTGGAAGATACCGGCTACGACAGTATCGAACTACGCAGATTCCGGTCTGAACTGCGGCGGCTGATTCTGCTGGTTCAGGAGAGCCCATCGGCGCTGGCGCGACGTTGCTCCGAATTCCACAAGCATCACAAGGAGTTCGAGAACGCCAAGAGGGAGCTATCCAACGGCAACTTGCGTCTGGTGGTTTCGATCGCTAAGAAGTACCGAAACCGAGGGCTGAGCTTCTTGGACTTGATCCAGGAAGGAAATACCGGATTGATGCGAGCGGTAGACAAATACGAATACCGACGAGGTTTCAAGTTCTCGACCTACGCCACGTGGTGGATCCGGCAAGCGATCACGCGCGCCATCTCGGACCAGGCTCGCACCATTCGAATCCCCGTCCACATGATCGATGTGCTCAGTCGACTGCGAGCCTTTCAGAAAGAGCTGACGCAGAAGTTAGAGCGAGAGCCGACATTCGAAGAGCTGTCCGAGGTTTCTGGCGTGTCGCTGGAAGAGGTTCGGCGCGTCATGGATATCGGTCGCAATCCCACCAGCCTCGACCGGCCTGTCGGCGATGGCGATGAGAATGTGCTGGCCGAATTGCTAGAGGATCCTGGGCGGGATAACCCGATGAACAATGCCACCAACGGCATGCTGCGCGACAAAATCGAAGGGGTTCTCAAGACGTTGACCTATCGTGAACGCGAGATCATTCGGCTGCGCTACGGGCTTCTGGATGGCTACTCCTACACGCTGGAAGAAGTGGGAAGAATCTTCAAGGTGACCCGCGAACGCGTGCGGCAGATCGAAGCGAAGGCGGTTGCGAAAATGCAGAGCCCCGTTCGGTCGGAGCAGTTGAGCGACTTTCTGAAGAAGGCTGGCTGAGCCAAAAGATAGTTGTTGGAACAACCGTTGTCGCAACGCCAGCTTCCTCGGAAGCTGGCGTTTTTTTTAAAATTCCAAGATTGGTGAAGTAGAGACGAACAGCCACAAAGAGTCGCTGCAGTGACTCTTTTTTGTATTGGCTGAAGAGACAAGATCGTAGCGAGGAGTTGTGCGAATGCAGCTGGAAATTCGGGAGCTTTCCAAAAGATATTCCAACGGCGTCCAGGCCCTGGATCGCGTGACTCTGACAATCCCTCAAGGAATGTACGGCTTGCTAGGACCCAACGGGGCAGGTAAGTCGACTCTGATGCGAACGGTCGCGACGTTGCAGGAGGCAGATTCCGGTGAAGTGCGATTCGGTGATATTGATGTATTGAAGGAGCCGGACCGGTTGCGAAGAGTCCTCGGTTATCTACCTCAGGAATTCGGGGTCTACCCTCGCACTAGCGCAACGGAGCTTTTGAACCACTTCGCTGTCCTGAAAGGGATCGGCTCGGCGTCGCTTCGCAAGGAAGTCGTGGAAGGACTGCTTCACCGAGTCAACCTCTATGAACACCGCAAGAAGGCTGTCTCCAGTTACTCCGGTGGCATGCGACAGCGATTTGGAATCGCTCAGGCCCTTCTGGGAGATCCCAAATTGTTAATTGTGGATGAGCCGACGGCGGGTCTGGATCCGGGGGAGCGAAACCGCTTCTACAATCTACTGGCCGAACTCGGGGAATCGATCGTAGTGATCCTGTCAACTCACATCGTGCAAGATGTGAAAGAACTCTGCACTCAGATGGCCATTCTCGATCGTGGGCAACTGCTCTATTCGGGCAGCCCTGAGGAAGGGGAGTCGCGCCTCGCGGGGAAGATCTGGAGTCGATCGATGAGCAAAGGGGAGTTGGAGCGGATCCAGCAGACTCATCGTGTTGTTTCCAGCAAGTTGGTGGCCGGAAGGCCGCTGGTCCATGTCTACAGCGATCAGGATCCTGGTGAAGGATTCACGCAGGTGGAGCCTGACCTTGAGGATCTGTTCTTCTCCACGCTGCAGGGGGTGGCCTGATGTTTTGGGAATTTCTTCGCTTCGAATGGAAGTATTGGCTTCGTGGGTGGATGGTCTATATCTTTTTGGCGATCGTCGCGCTGCTTTTCTTTGGCGCGGCGATCTCGGACGACATTCAGATTGGAGGCGCCTTTGGGCCGGTCCATCGAAACGCGCCCTATGCGATCCAGCGAAGCTACGCCATCGCCAGCCTGCTTTGCGCTCTCATGGTGGCCGCCTTCATCGATGGTGCAGCAACGCGGGACTTTGCAACAGGCAGTCGCGAGTTGCTCTTCAGCAAGCCGATTCGTCGCTGGGGTTACTTGCTGGGGCGATTTTTTGGGGGGATGACCGCAGCACTGATTCCTATGCTAGGAGTGTCGCTTGGGATTGTGATCGCCAGCCTGATGCCTTGGATCGATGCAGAGGACTGGGGAAACGAATCTTGGTTAGCGCACGTTCGTGGTTTTCTCATGTTCGCGCTTCCCAACACCCTCTTTTTTGCCGCGGTGGTTTTTGCCATCGCCACCACCACACGCAGCACGCTGATGTCCTACCTCGGGCTGCTTGCCGTCATCGTGCTCTACGCGATCGCACAGAATTACCTCAGCGATCTTCGCAATCAGAAGATCGCCACGCTGCTAGATCCCCTGGGGATCGCAGCGTTTGGCGTTGAGACGCGGTACTGGACGGTGGAAGAGAAAAATACACAAAGCCTTGGTTGGACGGAGTCGATGGTTTTGAATCGGGCTCTCTGGGGGACAGTCTCTCTGGCGATTCTAGCGATCGGAGCGAGGTTGTTTTCCTTCGCGGATCGAAGCAAGTCCAGGCGGAAAGGGTTGCAAGGTCGCGATTCCAGCACAGCGAATCAAGCTGCCGCTGTGGGTGCGGGTGCGGTAGGGATCTATTCAAAAGTAGCTGCCGATAGTCGTGGCTGGCGATGGTGGCTCCAATGCTTTGGCAATCAGTTTATGGTCGACTCCAAAGCCATTTTCCGGAGCACCACCTTCCTTGTTCTGGCTGCTATCTCTTTGCTGAATACCTTGCCTTCCCTATGGCTTGACCTGGGTGAACGATACGGCGTCAGCTCCTTCCCGGTCACCTACCTGCAGGTTCAGAAGATCGAAGGGTCGCTGAACATCTTTGTATTGGCGATGCTGACCGTATTTGCCGGATGGCTGATCTGGAGGGATCGCGACGCCAAGATGCACGAGATGCTGGGCAGTGCTGCAGCGCCACAGACCGCCCGTCTGCTCGCGCACCTCGCATCCCTTTTGGCTCTGGTCGCTGCGATCTATCTCCTGGCAATCCTCAGCTCGGCGCTCTCGCAGGCTTCCCGCGGATACCATCGTTATCAGTGGGGTGTCTACTTTCAGCTTCTCTTTGGCAACACCTTTTGGAGCATTTCGTTCCTTGCGGTGCTGGCTGTTGCCTGCCATGCCTTCGCGCCCAACAAATACCTCGGTTACGCGCTCTTCATCGCCGCCGCTATCATCCTTTCAGTCGGGTGGTCCGCACTTGGGATCGATTCCCTGTTGTTTCGCTTCGGAGAAACACCCCGCATCGTTTACTCGGAGTTCTACGGAGTGCAGCCGTTCCTTGGTGGATGGCTGGGCTTCAGCCTCTACTGGACATTGTTCTGCAGTCTGCTTCTTTGGCTTTCTTCCATCGTTGTGCATCGGGGTGTCCCCGCGTCGCTGAAGGATCGGTTCAAACGCGGTTGGCGGTCGTTGCCCTCTTCCATGGTCGCCTGGGGACTGTGCAGTCTCCTGGGCTGGCTGGGCATGGGGGGTTGGCTTGGCTATCAGACGATGGTGGTCAATCAAATCATCCCTTCCGATCAAGTGGAACTTCGACAGGCGGAGTACGAGAAAAAATACAAAAAGCACGAGAAGCATCCAACGCCGAGGATCGAATCAGTCAAGTACCAGATCGATCTCGATCCTCCCACGCGAAACATGGTGCTCAAGGCCGACCGCATCCTGCGCAATCGAACCGACGGCGTCATCGACACGATCTTCGTGTCGATGGATCCAAGGCTCAATCACGAGGTGAAGATCGAGCGTGGATCGAAGGTGATGGAAGATGTGGAACTGGGATTCAGCCAGTGGAAGATCGAGCCGCCGATGGGGACTGGGGAGCGATTGAAGATGGAGACGACGACGGCAACGAATCATCGAGGGATCGAAAACCAAGTCAGTGATCTCCAGTTCCTGCCGAACGGCACCTTTTTCAATAATGAGGTGGTGCCGTCGATCGGGTATCAGATCGACCGTGAAATCAGCGATCCGAAGAGCAGAAAAAAGCAGCAACTGGAGGGGGCCCTGGAGTGGCCCGAATTATCAAGAGAGAACAGAGAGGCGTGCTTCCATCATTATCTCGGTGAGCCAGCCGACTGGGTGGATGTTGAAACCGTGATCAGCACCACCAAGGATCAAATCGCCGTTGCACCAGGAAGTTTGATCGAACAGTGGAAGGAAGGAGACCGGAATTTTTTCCGTTACAAGTTGGATCATCCTTCGATGAATTTCTACTCCTTCATCTCGGCGAAGTACGAAGTGCTACGCGACAAGCAGGATGAGGTCGATGTGGAGGTCTATTATCACCCCGAGCACGCCTGGAATGTCGAACGAATGGCGCAGGCAGTCAAGGACTCGATCGCTTATTGCAGCAAGCAGTTCGGTCCCTTCCGACATCGACAGGCTCGAATTGTCGAGTTCCCAAGAGTGGCATCCTTTGCCCAGGCTTTTCCAGGAACGATGCCCTATTCGGAAAGCATTGGATTCATCAACGATTTACGCGATCCTGAAAAAATCGATGTGGTCTACTACGTCGTCGCCCATGAAATGGCTCACCAGTGGTGGGCTCATCAAGTCGTCGGTGCCAGAATGCAAGGAGCGACCTTGCTTTCCGAAACATTGGCTCAGTACACCGCACTGATGTTGATGGAAAAGCGGTATGGCAAGGGCATGATGCGAGTCTTCCTGAAATACGAACTCGACGCCTACTTGGAGGCGCGAGGAAGCAGTCGAAGGGAGGAAAAGCCGCTCATGCGCGTCGAACCGAATCAGGGGTACATTCATTACAACAAGGGGAGTGTCATCCTGTACGCTTTGAAAGAGCTGATGGGGGAAGATCGCATCAATGCGGCACTCAACGAGTTGGTCGATGCATTTGGCTACAAGGATCCACCCTATCCGACCTCTCTGGAACTGGTCGATCGATTGAAAAAGCATGCTCCACAAGAACTGCACAGCTGGATCGACGATCAGTTCGGGAAAATCGTGCTGTTCGAGAATCGTTTGATCGATGCCAAGGTAGTCCGTCTGCCCGACGGGAAGTACGAAGTCACAGGCAAGGCGACGTTTCGAAAGGTAGAAGCCGACGGCAAAGGTGTCGAAACCCCAGTGAGCCTGGCAGACTGGATTGAGGTGGGGGTGATCGATAAGCCGAAGGGAGGAGCGGAGGAAGGGGAGGTGAAGCGCTTTGAACGGATTTTCGTCGATGGGCCGGAGGCAACTTTTCGGCTGTTGTTAGACGAAGAACCGTACCAAGTCGCTGTCGACCCTAGATGCTTGCTGATCGATCGCATCCCGGGTGACAACGTGAAGAAACCAGACATCGGAACCAGCGATGCCGTTGCTGTTGCCGGAACCTAGACGCGGAATGGTTCAACCCTTGCTCACGCGAAAACGCGAAGGCATGAAGCCATGACGCCCCCCGTCCGGTTTGCGATTCCTGCCTGTATTTCCAGTCGAATTTTTCATTGGTCTGTGACTTTGAGTTGCCAATCCAATCGGCAGGTAAAATCGCGAATGGAATGGGGCGTCGGTGGCTGACGAACCATCTGCCACTTTGCTTTCTTCGCGTCTTCGCGTGAGACCAACCAGCTCCCAGACTCGGAGGACAGAGCCGTCATAAGGCGAAGACCTCCTGGCGTAACAGCGAAGGAAATTCTCATGGCGTTGCCTTGCGCTATCTCATCGTCGCGCCGTTGGCACTTGCAGACAGATTCCGAAGGGTCTGATTACACAACGTAGAGAGCACCAAACCGTCATGTGATAGGGATCATTTTTGAGCCACCACCGCTTCGAAGGCAGCGTGGGCTGGATCACCCTCTTCTTGGGATACAAGGCATGAGCTGGATCTCACCCTCCCCTTGGGAGGGTCGCGAGGAACGAGCGGGGAGGGCCGTGAGGGCCTTATCTTTCAGCTCCATCCATCGCGGACCATCCCGCCTCAACGGAATCTTACTGTGTCCCCCTCCCTGCATCGTCGTTCCTTCCCAGCGACCCTTCCTGAGGGAGGGTAAAGAACGACCTCACCCGCCGCGACAGTTGAGTCGCAAACAAACGTCACCCAGCAGCGTGACTGGGTGCTGTGGTTACCGGCAGTGATTGAGTCGCGGCAGTGAAGCAATCGTAACCAACACAAATCCCAGATGGACTCAAAATAGCCAACTGGCGATCCAAAGTGGATTCGCAGGGGGGCATGACCGTGAATTCGCTGCGTCCCTGGCTTGCGCCAAAAATTTATCCATTCGCTGGATGAGACCACGACGAGGGGCCATCATGGTCTCCCTTCGATTGTGGGCAAGATCAGTCGGCCATCTTCTTGAGGATTGCTTGGTCGAAGTAATTGGTCGACATGGCTGCGTCGACGACGATGGCCTGCGCGTTGATGCCGCTGGCGCGTGGACTGAGCAAGAAGGTGGCGACGTTGGCGACTTCTTCGGTAGCCACGCCACGACCGCGGGGAATCGCTTTCTCAGCGAACAGATACGCATCAACATAGCCAGGAATGCCCGCCGAAGCACTGGTCTTCAGCAACCCGGCAGCCACTGCATTGAAACGCACCTCGGAAAAGCGGCTGAACGACTTCGACAAAAAAGCAAGAGAGGATTCGAGAGCTGCCTTGATCGGCGCCATGAAGCCATAACTTTCGCTTGCCATCCTCGTCGTCGAGATACCGATCGTCACCACAGAGGCCTGAGGCGCTAGAAGATCCTTCATGGCGTTCGAAAGAGCGATCAGGGAGAAGCAGGAGATATCGACCGCCTGCAAGAACTGGCCCCGTGTCGTTTCATGAAAGGGACGCATCCCTTGCGAGTAATCGGCGAAGGCGATGGAGTGGACGAAGCCGTCGATCGGCTTTTTCGATTGGCGGAGTGCTTCGGCCAATCCATCGATTTGATCCTGGTGTTCCACGTCGCAGCAATGAATCGTCGATTCGCCTAAGATTTTTTTGCACTGTTCCTTCCGCTCGGCGCTCCGCACCACATACTCCACCGTCGCTCCTTCGGCTTCCAACAATTTGCCGATTGCAAAAGCGACGCTCTTTCGGTTGGCGACGCCAAGGACAACCATCCGCTTGCCTTCCAATCCCAGAAAACCCATCCTCGACCTCACCGTTGCATTGGGATTGTGGAAAGTTTCACTGCGGGGCGGCGACGGTGCAGGCGAAATCAAGGCGAGCGGCAAGTTTGCCATCGACCGAAATTTTCCCCGTCATGAAGTAGGCAGATGAGACCACTTCATTGAGCGTTACGTGGATTTCGACCGTATCGCCCGGGCGAACCATCTTTTTGAATTTGACGCCGTCCAGCCGCGTTGCGACGGGGACGGCGCCTTCCTTGGGGGTGAATTTTGACAGCAGGATCGCCCCCGACTGAAGAGCGCACTCGCACAGAATGACCCCAGGAACCAGAGGATAATTCGGAAAATGGCCCTGGGTGAAATACTCATCCGATCGAAACGTTTTCCTGCATCGAATCTCCTGCTCCGTCTGCTCGATGATCGCATCGACAAGAAGCATCGGAGGGCGATGGGGGATGGCACTGGTGATCGCTGGGTCCATGGGAATGGCTTTCTTGATGTGCGTCGGCTTAGCGTGCTGGGAATCGTCAACCTGCGGTGGGGGTGGGGTGGATCGCGGAGCTGGGGTTAGCCAACCATCCGTCGACTTCATTGGCGACGATGACCCCATAATTGATCGCACCCAGCCAGCCCGACATGATGATGCCGACACTTCCGGCATGGTAGAGGCCTCGAACCTGATCCGGCAGGGCGCGGCTGACAGCCAATCCCTCGAACTTGGTTCCAAAGCTGGCCCCCAGGCGATGATGGGTGTAGTGGTGGAAGGTACGAGGAGTTGCGGCGTCGATCAGATCGATTTTTTCTCGACAGTCAGGAACGTACTTTTCCAGTGCATCCAGCGTCGTTTCGATCAGATCCTTTTTGCTTGCCTCATACTCTTCATCTCCCAATTCGCTCCAGTCTTCCCATCTCGCATTGGTACTACTGACCACCGCACGCCTCTCCCTTCCTTCGGGCCTAGTGCGGGGGTAGTAAAAGCTGAAGGTCCGACTGGTGATGTTGCGGCTGAGCAGTGCTTCGGTTCGGAACAAAGGAGCGGTGGAACTGAACAGCAAGTCCCCTGTCGACTCATCGATCTCCACCCCTTCTTTAAAGGCCATGTAGACCTGCGTGCTGCTGTTGTTCAATCGAACCGCTTTTGCATCCCGAGTGAATTCGGGGCTGAAGGACTGTTCTCCAACCAGTTGAAAAATCGTGTTGACCAGATTGGCGTTGCTGACCACCGTGCGGCAGCGAATCTTCTTCCCGTTGACGATCACGCCCTGGATCTCGCCCTTCTCTACTACTATCCGCTCCACGTTGCAGCGAATCCTCGCGTCGACTCCATTTCGTTTCAGCTCCTCATGCATCCTTGTGACGAGGTCGTCGGTTCCACCCTCGTAGATGTAGACCCCTTTGGCCATGAAGTTCGAAAACACAATGCCGTAGGTGATTGCTGGATCTTCCAGAGTCGATCCATTGGCGTAGGTGATCGGTTCCATCAATAAGCGAATGACATCCTCGCGCCCTGGGAAGAATTTTTCAAACAATTCCCGAGTCGTCATCTGCTGGTCGTCGTAGAAATTCATCCCACGAGCCGTCTCGAAAAATCGATCAACCGCCTCCTTCTCCACCCGAAATTGCTCCACCAGTAGCTTGGTGAAATCTTGACGGTCGAAGGTGGTGGTCAGAGAGAACATCGGGTTGTCGAAACGAATCTGCTTCAGCTGGACGATCCGGCTGGCGATATCGTCGTTCCAATAGCGACGGCAACTCTTAAGCATCCCATGGGGAAAGCCATGGAGGGAGATATCGAAAATGTGGCCACCAGGCCTGCGAAACCAAGTCGCTAGGCCACCCAACTTGTAATGCTGCTCCAGCAACAGCACTCGGTGTCCCGCTCGGCCCAGAATATTGGCCGATGTGAGCCCTGCCAAGCCACCGCCGATCACCACGCAATCGTAGTGGTCTGCCGTCCCAGCTAAAAAATCGCGTGGCATCCTTCGCTCGCCTTCAGTGCATTCCCTCGACGGCCAAAACAGTGCGACCGTCGCTCTCCCTCAAACGATGCATCTTAGCAACCTTCCAAGGGGAATGGCGAGCGACGTTGGGCGGAAGCGGTTGGAAAAAGAGTTTCAGACGTCCGGACGAATGCGCGTTCTCGGCGAAACATTGCAACCGTACCCTACGGACAGACGCGAAGACTGCAAAAAAAATTCGATGAGAGACGATCCGAAGTGTAGCCTGCGCTACATTCGCAAGTCGCCCATGCTGGGACGATCAAGAACGTTTGGCCTGCGAAGGAAGAATGGCACCGAAGTGCCTTGGCATGCAGAGTCTCCCTGAAGGAAAACGCTACAATGCGGATGAGAGGAATCGAACCTCCACGGACGTTTGTATAGTCCACTAGATCCTGAGTCTAGCGCGTCTGCCAATTCCGCCACATCCGCTCAACGACCGAAGCCGTGAAGGCGTAAGTTTATCGATAGGAAACAGCATGGTCAAGGGTTCTGGAAACCAAGCGAAATTGGATTTTGTGAGGTGGTTTTGCAGTTCGATCCTCGGGATTGTTCTCCTCCCTGTCATTGGAATCGAATTCCTAAAGCATGCGTTAGGGCAGGAACGCGTGTTAGCCGATCGAGCCACCGATTCCATCGTGGCCCCTGACGCCGAGTTTCAGGAAGACCAGTTGCCAGCCCGCCGGAGGCAGGCGTTGGAGTCGTTGCTTCATGCCACGATGAAAATCCAGCAAGGCAATACGGTGGCGACCTGCTTCCTGGTGGACGATGGGAAGCCACGAACCCCGGTTCTTGTCACCGCCGCTCACGTGGTTGAATCGATGCAAGGCCCCGAAGCTCAGTTGGTGATGCGACGTCCGATGTCACCGGGCAGCTATGAGAGGCAACTGGTTTCCATTTCGGTGGGGACGGGCGAGTCGAAACGTTGGCGGAGGCACCCGACGGAAGATGTGGCTGCTTTGAGGGTTGAGTTGCCGGAGGGATCGCCACAGCCGGCCACCATCGATCTCCAAGCTCTCGTCAGCCAAGCGGAGTGGGATGAGTCGAACATGACGGCCGGTTTGATGGTCCATTTTTTGGGATACCCCCACCGCGATGAAGCGTCGCCTTCGGGATTCCCAATCCTTCGGCATGGTTCGATCGCGTCATTTCCACTTCAGCCGTTCGCAGCGGTCCGTCAGATGCTCGTCGGGGGCGAGGTGTATGAAGGCGATAGCGGCGGCCCGGTTTTCCTGCCGCGGCCAAGCGAGGTTGATGGGCGTTGGGGCGTCGGGCCGAAAATTGTCGGGATCGTCTCAGGCCAGCGCATGATCGACGAGGAAGTTCGCATGCTGCAGGGAGTGATGAAGCTACGCCACCGCTTCGCTCTAGCCAACGTGATCATGTCTCCTGCGATCGTTGCCACGATCGATTCTCTAGACGATGTGGAAGTGCAGAAGATTGAAGGAGCGAGGTAGAGCCACCGTGTTCTTTATCGCAGGCTCTACGCGATGACATCCCTGTTGGAACTGGATGATTGGCGATGGATTGAGCGGAGGGATACGACCCTCCCCGCTCGTTCCTCGCGACCCTCCCAAGGGGAGAGTGAAAACAACGTGCGACCCTTGCAGCGAAGGGTGAGCACTGTTTGCGACTTTGCATCAGGGAGGTTGAGATCGTCCCGAGTTCGCCTCGCGGGCTTGCATCCCGCGCTCTAGCCCTCGGAACTTCCATCGGATCTCATTCGTTCGCCGGTGTCGCCAACTTGGTGTCGGGGTCAAGAAATGCAAAGGCATCTTCCAATGCCGCTTGGACGATCACGAGGTGCTCGGTGTTGGGATAGATGTGGTACTCATGGTCCAACGACTCCTTCTGGCACCACTTGGCAAAGGCATCGGTGCCTCGTTTACCGAAGTCGCGATCTCCTGCCGCGATCCAAAGGGGAACAGTTCTGAACCCATCCGCTTTGCTTGGCAATCCTGCGCCCCCCAGCAAAACGGCTTTGCTGAAGGTTCCCGGGGAACTATCCAGTTGCCGAATCGCCTGCATTGACCCCATCGAATGGCCCAGGATCATGACTTGCTTGCGATCGATCGGAAACGATCCAGCCATCGATTCGATCAGGACGCTCAGTGGCATTCCCAGTCCCGTCATCCCTTGCCGCGGCGACACCACGATCCAGCCTCGTTCCCTCGCCAACTCCACCGCTCGTCCAGCACCATACGTTTCAAAGAACATGTTCTCGCTCCCTCCCGCTCCATGCAGCAGAATCAGAACCGGTCGTGGCCGATCTGACGGGGCGAAGTCCTTGGGGAGGGCGATGCGAGTCACCAGCTTGGACGCGCCTTGTTTCCACTGAATCCAATGCGATGCGCCATCGACGTCATCGAGCGTCTTTGAAAGCTCCTTCGGGCTGGTGAGGATCGCCTCTGCTGTCCGAAGACATTGAAGGAAGGGAAAGTCGGACTCCAAACTTCTCCCACGGCTTCCATCCTTCACCAGCCCATGCAGCAGCTCGACTGTCGCCATCGCCGTTCCAGCCATGGGGTCGTCCTTGCCAGTCCCTGGTCGTATCGACTGCTCCACGCTTTCCAGTCGACTCTTGAGATCCTTGGCGATCGAAAGTCCCAAGGTGGTCCATTGCAGCTCTTTCCCTTCCCACCGGAGCACCGGGGTCACTTCGTAGTCGCCTTCCTCCAGCAGCGGCAATTCCAAGTCGACGCTATCGCCTGGCGAAGGGAAAGGAATCTCGACCACCGCGAGTGGATCGGGGGATGGGGAGCGAAGAGGCCGAAACTCCAGGGTCACGAGGACTCCCTGGGGCACTTCCATGTCAACGCCATAGAAGCGATCGACCTGAAGTCGAACCGTTTTCGTGGAGGCTTCGATGAGCCGTGGGGTGATATGGATTTTGCAAGCGAGCAATTGGGACGTGTCCGTATCGGCTTCGCTGCTTCGAACCTTGAGCCAGGCTTGATCGAGTCTCCCTGCGGCAGCGGGTAGATTCAGCGAGAAAAAGAGCTGCACTGCTTCCTCGATCGGGCGAACCGACGCTTCCCTCGCTTCGACATCCGCCACCTGCCACTGCCGCTCAAATCGCTGCAGACGCTTCCCCAGTTCGTAGCGAGGGGATTGGCCGAGCGAAATGGATCCGGCCCAAGGGAGCGTGGTCCAGACGAGCAGGACGGGAACCCAGCTCGCCAGAAGAGGATAAAACCAACGAACCTGTCTGTTTCGCATGGCGAGTCGATCCTTTCGTTCGGGAAACCGCATCTTGCCTATGGTATAGTTTCGGGAAACGTCGTGCAGCAAAATGACTCGGGGCCACCCGATCGTTGTGGGATCTACAGCCATTCCTGCCTACCCGCTTTCTCGCCATCAGGTGCGCGCCATGTCCTTCCTCTTTCGGTGTGACCGACGCCTCATGCTGTCCACTTGGGCTTGCCTTTTCCTTTCGCTGGCGTGGAAGGCCGGAATTCAAGGGCAGGAACAATCGTCTGTTAGCCAATCGATTGACGCGGGGGCAGCGGTGATCGAATCCCGCTGCGTAAGCTGTCACAGCGGTGCCACGCCGGAAGGATCGCTCGACCTCTCCACTCGGACGGGCCTTCTGAAGGGCTCCGAGTCGGGGATGGTGCTGGATGAGTCGATGTGGGGGGAATCGGTTCTATGGCAGCAGGTATCCGAGCATGCCATGCCACCAGAGGACCGATTGAGCCAAGGGGAGATCGATGCAATTGCCGAATGGCTAGCCAAGCAGGCACCCTACCCGCAGCGATCGCTTGATGCGATGCGCGCGACTAGTAAAAACCGTGCTGGCTATGACTGGTGGTCCCTCCAGCCGCTACGGGCCGGAGCGATCAACGCGAAGGATCGAATGAGCGATTGGGCCAACCCGATCGATTTTTTTGTGGAGTCGAAACTTCGTGAGCAAGGCTGGCAGCTTCAATCCCCTGCTGCACCCCGCGAGTTGATCCGAAGGCTTTACGTCGACTTGGTGGGACTGCTTCCAGATCCGGAGGAGGTAGATCGGTTCGAAGAGGATCCAAGCGAAGAAGCGTATGCGAGGTTGGTGGACCGATTGCTGGCTTCACCGCAGTATGGCGAGCGGTGGGGGAGGCATTGGTTGGACATTGCTAGGTATGGGGAGAGCGATGGGTTTGAGAGAAATTTCCCGCGCCGCAATGCATGGCCCTATCGGGACTGGGTGATTGCAGCGCTCAATGACGATCTCCCTTACGATCGCTTTGTGCAGATGCAAATCGCAGGGGATCTGATGGAGTCGAGCGTCGTGGGGATCGACTCCCATGCCGCAGCCGGTTTCCTGGTGTCTGGCCTGCACAATACTGTGGTCGGCAGCAGTCCTCGAATGCAGCAATTGGCTCGACAAGACGAACTGGAAGAAATTCTGGGGACGGTTGGACAAACATTCCTGGGACTGACGCTGCACTGTGCTCGCTGTCACGATCACAAGTTTGATCCGATACGTCAGGAAGATTACTATCGCATGGCGGCTTCCATCTCTGGCGTCTTTCATGGGGAAAAGACCCGCCCAGATCAGCGCGTTGCAGAGCGGCTGAATCCGTTGGTCGCCAACCTGGCGACCATGCGTAAGGATCGTTTGGCCTGGGAGCTAGAGATCACTCTGCGAAGTGCGCCCCAGGAAGATCGTGCGACGATTCTTCCACCTGCGGCTTTGGATCCGATGATCCGCTGGTCGTTCGAGGAAACCGATGACCAGTCGCAGCGTTTGAGGAGGATGGCGGGTGCTGAACTACGCGATGGGGCTTTGCACTTGGACGGCAATGGATATGCCGCGACCGAGTCGATTGCCTTGCCGCTGGCGGCCAAGACGTTGGAAGTTTGGGTGACCCCCGCCACCTTGGATCAGTCCGGTGGGGGTGTGCTCAGTACGCAAACCACCGATGGAGTGCTCTTTGACGCCATCGTCTACGCAGAACTCGAACCAAGGAAGTGGATGGCGGGAAGCAATAACTTTTCGCGGACCAAAAGCTTCGAGGGGATACAGGAGGATCGAACCGAAGGGGATTCTATCCATCTGGCGATCGTTTACCAGGAGGATGGAACGATACGTGGGTATCGCAATGGTCAGCCTTATGGCAAACCCTATCAGGGAAGTGGTCTTCTGCGACTGCAACCCGGCAATTGGCAGGTGCTTTTCGGTCTTAGGCATGGCGAAGCGGGGGGGAACCGGCTGTTTCGAGGTGCGATTCATGAAGCACGGCTTTACGATCGTGCCTTGGCGGAGCAGGAGATTGCCACTTCCTTCGAAGCCGGATTTTCGGGAAGCCGTCAACAGTGGCTCGCCGATCGCATGGACGCAAGTGAGAAAATGCGTTGGGAGCGGATGAGGGAAGAGGAGCGGAAGGTATCGGCGGAGATCGCCCGATTGCAGGCGCAGCGCGATCGGATGCTACACACCGTGGTCGCCAAGGACCCCGCCCCCATCCAGTTGCTGGGGCGAGGCGATATCGAGCAACCACGCGGGGAAATGATGCCCGGTGGGATTCAAGCGATTGGATTTGGTCTGGATCGCTTTCAATGGAACGAAAAACCAACCGATGCCCAGAGGCGTTTGACGTTGGCGCGGTGGATCGGCGATCGCAGTCAACCGCTGCTGGCTCGTGTGATTGTCAACCGCATCTTCCATCACCACTTCGGCCAAGGACTGATTGCAACACCCAACGATTTTGGGTTTCAGGGGGGACTGCCGTCACATCCCGATCTTCTCGATTGGATGGCTCAGTGGCTGACAGACCACGACATGCAGTGGAAGCCATTGCACCGAATCCTTTTGCTCTCCGCAACCTATCGGCAGTCCTCTCAATTCCTTCCAGACAGGCATGCTGTCGATGCTGACAATCGTTGGCTGTGGCGTTATCCACCGCGACGATTGGAAGCAGAAGTGCTCCGCGACCAAATGCTGCAACTGGCCAATTCGCTCGATCTCCAGATCCATGGCCCCCCCTTCGTCGATGTCTCCATCCAGGAGAACAATGGTTCGACCTACTACGAACCGCTGACCTTGCCGGAGACGGGAATGGACCCTCTTTGGTGCAGGCGGACGATTTATCGATTTTCGCCGCGAGGCGGTGGAGTGACGCTTTTGGAGCTGTTTGACAGCCCCGACTGTGCGATCACGTCACCCAAGAGAGCCAGTTCTTCGACGCCGCTCCAGGCCCTAGCACTCTTGAACAACCCACTGGTGGAATGGACCTCCGAACAGTTGGCAGCGCGAGCCAACGAATCGAATCCAGGGGCCGATGACCAGCAGGTCCGCTGGCTGTACCGACAGATTCTTTCCAGAGAGCCAACTGCCGTGGAACTGGACCGCTGTCAGTCGGTTGCGCGATCCCAACGCCTGGCCACTGTGGCACGGGTTCTTCTGAATACCAGCGAATTCCTTTGGCTGGGACAAGGAAAGCCTTCTGTCCGCCAGTAGTTCCCGCCAAGCCATCTGGGCAAGATTGGACCGATGAGGCGAAGGCCGTTCAACGGCCATCTGTTTGTTTTTTGCATCGGTTTCGAGCGTTACGTAGGCCGAAGCCTAACAGGAGACCGCTGAGCGTCAGCACCGATCCTGGCTCGGGGACCGATGTCGCGTAGAAAGCCACCGATTGGAAGTCCGGGGCGCCAGGAAATCCATTGGCCAAACCAATGATATCGCCGCGGATGTTGTAATCAAATGGTGTCAACGTCACGCCGGATGGGAGGCGTTTGTTCTGGACAGGAGTCCAGGTGGAACCGTTCCATTTCACAATGCGCCCATCCTGATTGGCGGCGATTGCTTCCCCGTTTCCATTAGGCCGCACGGAATACAGATCCATCGGGATCCCGATACTCTCCCGTATCGTGCCGTCCGCTGCAAAAAACAATAACTTCTTTTCGACCAAGTTAAAATCTACGTCATAGCCATCGACGACCGCGGAGACCAAGCCATTGGAAGCGATCTCCATTCGTGCATCGTAGAACGAGTAACCACCCACGGCCGGATTCATTTGCAGCAGAGTGAAGTCGTTGGTTCCCACTTGATGCAGCCAGAATCCAAGGAAGTTGAAGTCGGCATCGAAGGAACTGAAGAGAATCGTTCCGTCGTCGCTCATCGATAACGGATTCCGGAAGAAGCCAATCGGGTCTGGGATCTTGGTTGACAGCGAATGCTCATAGACGAACATCCCAGAATCACCCGTCTCAACGTACAACCCGAGAACCTGATCGTTATTGTTGATGTCCTGAAAGTAATAGGCGCCATCGCCAAGATATGGGTTGGTAAGGGTACCGCCGCTGTAGAGAAACGGGACTGGATTGAAGTTGGGGTCGTATCCCGTCCAAGCTACCGAGCCGGCGTCATTGATTTGATAGGAATTGTAAACGGCCCAGAAGCTGGACTCTGCTACGCCCAACAGGGAATGGCCCGTGGTTGGATGGTAGATGGACGTCAGTTGCGGTTGGCCGGGTAGCGACACAAAGCCGATTGCATTGCCATTGTCGCTGAGATTGGCATAAAAGCTGTCCACGATGGGTTGCCCCGTGACGCTCTGCCCATAAAAGAAGTCATAGGAATAGATCGCCGCCGTTGTTTTTTGGGTTGGAAGCAGGGCGATTAGGAGAAGATAGCTTGCAAGAAAAATCTGGCGTGAGACAGGGAATCGGTTCATGGTTCTAAAGACTCCGGGTGATCTCTGCTGTCGATCCACAAGTAAAATTCAGGCGTCGTCAAATAACCGAATCGTATTTTTCAAAGCAATCAGGACCTATTTCCGTCAAGATTCGCAGTTTTTCTAAAAAGGTGTCAGGTACCTTTTTTGAGGCACTGCCGCGATTCAGGAAAATGCCGGTGGCTGCAGCAGCCATTCACCCTCCCAAGGAGAGGCTGAGATCCATCGCACGCCTTGTGTTCTTGGCGCCGTATCTACGACTCCATGTTGCTTACTCCGGTCGGCTGGACGGATACGAACCACGGAATTGCCGGATGCTCCCTTTGTGATGGTTGGTGCAAGTGCGGCCGGTGACTCCCCTACCTTGATTCCGCACCCCTTCGTGGTAGCCTCATGAATTCCGGAGGCCAGCGAAAGGCTTTGCTTGGCGTCTCACATCATCCTTAGCATGGCCCAGTAAGGGGGAGCCTATGTCCCGCGGATCCATCCTATTTCTGCTTCTGTTTCTGTTTCTCTCCGCTCTCGGTTGCTCACCGGTCGCGTTGCCGGTGGCAGACAAAGAGCCACCTCGCGTCGGTGTGACGCAGCCCTTGCTGATCGAACACACCGATTACGCCAACTACACAGGCCGCACGGAAGCCAAACAGACGATCGAAGTGCGCTCACGCGTCGCCGGATACCTGAAGGAACTCCTCTTTCAGGACGGGGCGGAGATCGCGCAGGACACTCCAATGTTCCTGGTCGATCGGGAACCTTTTGAGATTGCGGTCCAAAAGGCTCAGGCGGAGATTCGCCGCGTTACGGCGCAGTCGGAGCAAATCGCCGCGGAGGTCAAGCGTCTGGAAGATCTGCTCAAGTCGAATGCTGTCTCCCAGCAGGATTACGAAGAAGCGATGGCCAATAAGCTCTCTTCCGAAGCTGCCGTCGATTCTGCCAGGGCGACGCTAGCAGATGCGGAACTGAAGCTGCGTTACACTTCGGTGAAAGCACCGATCACCGGGGTTGCCAGCCGGGCTCTGGTCACTCCTGGCAACTTGATCCAAGCCGATCAGACCCTACTGACGACGCTGGTGAGCGTCGATCCGATTTACGTTTACTTCAGCATCGATTCCCCTACGCTGCTGAAGTTTCGCGAGCAGGTACGGCAGGGAAAGCTGATTGAGAAATCTCCTGGGACGATTCCGGTGGAAATGGAGATGGAGACGCAGACCGGGTATCCGTGGAAGGGGATCGTGGAGTTTGCGGAGAACCGATTCGATCCAGCGACGGGCACGCTGGAATTGAGAGCCGAATTCGCGAACCCCAAGCCAACACAGGGAACCCGAGAACTTTCCCCGGGGCTCTTCGTTCGCGTCCGCATTCCACTAGGGCCACCGCGTCAGGTTCTTGCGATTCCCGACCGATGCGTCCAGAACGATTTGGTGGAACAGTTTGTCTACGTCGTCGACGAGAAGAATCAAGTGGTGAGGCGTCCGGTAGAAACAGGATCCCAGGTCGATAGCCTTCGCGTCATTGAAACCGGACTGGTTGCCGGCGACCGCGTGATCGAACGTGGAATCCAGAAAGTGGTTCCGGGGGTTGAGGTTCAAATTGAAACCAGCGCGGCCATTCCACCACCGGGTCCCTAACCCCATTCCCGCAGCTTATCGATCAATTCCTATTTGCCTGTTTCGAGGAACC
>Ga0315905_10000178_pt1 | contig 69472 bp, 47 predicted proteins | sample LakEriMetagenome_5_FD_203522 | JGI IMG/M metagenome (GOLD analysis project Ga0315905, IMG submission 203522) | Freshwater fungal communities from buoy surface, Lake Erie, Ohio, United States - Buoy 4 MA121 | ecosystem: Environmental > Aquatic > Freshwater > Lake | place: USA: Lake Erie, Ohio...
AAGAATCAATAATCGGTGTAAGAGCATCCAACCTTGATTGGTTGTTTTCCAAAAAGTCGTGATTTCCAATGATAATGATTGTCTTTGTAATTTTAGAACACTCATTAAGAACCCAAGCCACAAACTCAACAAGTTCAGGTGTCATTTGATTCTTACTATGGACCAAGTCACCGGTAAATACAATCCTATCAGGAGCAATTTGTTTCCACTGTTCAAATGCCTCAATCAGAATTTTTCTGTATAGGTCGTGGTCTTTAAATAACCTGATATGTAAATCTGAAAAGTGTATTAACTTATTTATCATCTGATTGTTCTTCATAGAACGGGTTAAAGTCGTTGTTTACGTGACCACACTTTTCACACATATAAGTTGGAAAAGGAACGTCAGTATCTTTTGGTGTTGCAGTTAATAGTTTTGAAACTCGTTTGATAATTGTAACTTCTTTGAAGAACATGCTTCCGCAACTATCACAAGTGATTGTGGGTTGGCTTCTTAAATCAATTTTTGGTTTCCCAAGGTCTAAATCCATAATTTATTTTTATTTAATTTTTTATTGTTTCTAACATTAGTTTTAATTCTGCCTGTACGTCTTTACAAGGTATTATCTTGTAAGTGTCATTTACCTCATTTATCCATACAAGATAAAGATTACCTATTTTTAGATTGGTGTTCTTCTCTATGATGTGTTTGTATAAATGTAGTTGTAAAGAATAGGTATTTATTTCACAAACGTCAAGATGTGATATTGGTGATTTAAAATTCTCCTTATACACGTTTTTTAGTTTAATCTCTTTGTTTGTTTTATAGTCATAAATTTCTAACATACCTGACTTCTTATTATAAAACAAACAATCCACCATTCCCGCAATGCCATAATCTTCATCCGCAACTACAAACTCCATCTTAACAGGAATCAAGTTGTTTTTAGCATCGTTATAGAATTTCTCAAATATTGTTACACACTTCTCAAAGTTTTCTTTGATAATGTCCGTCCCAAATTTCTTTATGGAAACAGACGGGTCATATGGGAACACTTTATTATACCAAAAGTTCTCAGCATAGTTGTGAACCATCGACCCCTTTACGGTTGAGATATCCCTCTTTAAATCCCACTCATTAATTACATCTTCAACAAGAAGACCTCGCTTATCGGCGTAGGTTTGAGCAATATTCTCGGTATCAAACTTATTTTTGAATTTACCTATGAATGTGGTTGCACTTGTGAATTCACGGTTATTCGCAAAGTATTTGTGGGGCTCGTCATAATACTTTATATGACTAAACTTATTTAATTCTATTATTGTTTCCATAGTATTTTTTTAAAATGTAATCAATATTTTTCATGATTACAATGTATTTATCAATAAAATCATTTTATGAAAAATTTATTCAACGATATTTCCCAAGAGGAGAGAAAAAGAATTTTAGAAATGCATGAAAATGCTACAAAAAGAAATTATTTAACTGAACAGGGTGTAACCCCACAAGGTACCAATACGACTGAATCCGCAGATAAAATAACCGCACTTAAAACAGATGAGGCAAAACGAACTAAATTTAGTTATATAGGTGATGTTGATATGAGAACATATTTTGGACCTAATGTTTTGAAAACTGACCCTAATGAACCATCTTCTCAGGAATCTAGAGAAAAATATAATCTTTTTGCAGGTACGTTAAAAAATGCTTTGTCTTGGTATGCTATGTACGGTAGAAACCCACAAACTAATTCATTATCGTCATCGGTTGAGGCAATTAATAAATTATCTAATGGATTTACCGATAGTTATGCGGCTTTGACCGGTCAAGCCCCTTACACGGGTCAGGCACCTAAGTTAATGAAAGCCCCTGATTTGGACAAAAAATTTATAGAGATTTATAATAGACAATTGACAAGAATTTAATAAAAAAGGGGACGTTAAGTCCCCTTTTTTATTTAACTAATTCTACTTTATTAGTAAAGAACCCTTCACGTTTACCGTTTACTAAATCAAATCTTTGAGTAACTAAACTCATTTGATTGTCAATATTTTCAGTAACCAAGAAGTTATAGAATAATCCATCTTGTTCTGCATCTACATTTAGAATAGACTGTGTGGTAGGGATTATTACTTTGACATTAAAGACACTCTTCCATCCTTTATCATCGGACATGAAAATTACTTTTTTATCCAAATCAAAAACATAGGTTACGTTACCTGTGTATGTTACTATTGAGTTTACCGAATCTTTTTCAATTGCCTCGTGAAGTGAGATGTTACCAGGAAAATTGTAATTAGTCCATCTTTTAATCTTAACCTCAATAATCTGAGAATTAACAACCAAAGAAATAAGAATAAATAAAAAAGAGAGGATAGTTTTCATAGTTATGTCGTTTTTGGTTTTACAAATATAACCACATTATTTTATTTCAACAAAAAAATCGTCAATTTTTCCTTGTAAATCCGCAATGTCCTTATCTTCAGGCAATTTAATTACTTTGACTTTTCCGAATAACCTTCCACCATTTAGTTCGTGATATAACTTTATAGCGTTTTTCCAAGCATCTCCATCTAAAGCAATAACTATATTACAATTAGTCTTCTCATAAATAGTTTCAAATAATAACTTTGACATAGATTTTCCTAACATTGGTATTGAATTTGGTAAGAAAACTGCGTCAAACACACCCTCACATAAATAAATGTCTTTATCCCAATCAATTAGACTTTCGTTGAATATAATTTTGTCTTTCTCAGCTTGGGGGTTTTTGTATTTGGACCTAGTTGTTTTATTCCAAGAACGAGCAATAAAATAGTTTGGTTTTCCATCTTTATCGAAGGAGGGTATAATAATTCTTCCCATAAAATCTCCTTGGTCGCAGAAACCTATTTTATATTTTTCTATAATTTCTTGACTTATGTTTCGTTCTTTTAGGTAATTGATTGCTTGTTTGTATACAGGATAAACAGGGTTTGAATCCTTGAATTGTGTGTAACCGTCAGGTAATCTGAATTTTGGTTTTTTTGGTTCGGTTTTCTTTTCTTCTTCAGGTTTGAATAACGAATAGATTTTCTTTTGTTTTTTGGTTCCGAACTCGTCAATTAATTTTCCAAGCGCTCCGTGAGTTCCGTTTGAATCACCACAAGACCAACACTTATATACGTGTTTGAACACATTAACTTCCAAGTTACCCTTACCCTGACCTTCATCGCAGTATGGGCAGTTAAAGGAATACTGACCCTTACTTTCGTAATGGAGTTTTTCTTTACCCAAGAAACCTCTTACGATATCTACAACTATGTCCTGTTCGTCTTGCACAAATACAAATATACATTAAAAATTAACACCAATCAATATTCACAAGTTTTTACATACGGTTATATTTATAATCATAAGTTTAAAATATGCCGACAAATATTGTTATCAGTGGTGTAACGGGACAATCCCCATATAATGTTTATGTTTGTGATGATTTGCTAACTAACTGTAGTTGGGTTTCAAGTTTTTCATCAGTTCCATTCACTTTTGAGTTACCTACAATTTTTTTGGGGGAAACGGATTTTGCGGTCAAAGTTATTGACGGCAACGGATGTTCTGTAATAAAATATAGCGGTCAAACTTATTCTGAATGTTAATAATATGAATAGTAGTCATTGTAGTAGCTCAATAACAAATTGGTCCTTATCAAGTGACGGTTCCGGAGATTATACAGGAACCTCAGCATCAACAACATTTATTTGTTTTAATTCTGCATCTATATTTTATGTTAACGGTGCTAAAGTCGGGTATTTTAATCCGAATACAAATTATCAGACAGATATCAGTCTTATTCTAGGTGGTTCACCTAGCGAAATCGCTAACACGAATGATAAAGTATGGGTTTACACTGGAGGTACAGAATTAATTGAATTTAATTTGTTATTGTCACCGATATTGTACACCGCTCCTATGTCGGAATTTCCAAACTTAACCTATAGTAGGAATTTAACTTCAAGTGGTACTACCGCATTTAAAGGTTTAGGAGCATTGGACAATACAAGATTAGTTGGTGGTTCGGGTTCAACAATTTATTTACACACAATTACCGACTCAGGGTTTACAAGTGAATTACTATTTGTTTTACCTGAGTCTAGAACCATAAATGATGTTTCATACAATTCGCTCAAAAATACATTCGTAGTGGCCAGTATGAAAGCGGATAAGACTGTAAATTACATATCCGAATTTACAACAGGTGGTACCATTATTAACGATTTCAGTTTTGATAATACAACTTATTTAGAAATACTAAGTACTCTTGAATACTCTGGTAAAACATATTTCACAGGTTTTGACTCATCAGGTCCTTCAACAACTTACGAAGTTGAGGTTGACATTTTTAACTCAGGATTTACTCAAGACTACGATTTCGGAGGTATATCTTTTTCAGGATTTAGTCAATCACCTGGTTCTATAACATCATTTTTTAATTATTCCGCAGCAAGTTATTGTTTGTCAACAAATTATAGTACAACATCACAATATGACGGAAATTACTCGAGTGGAGGAACATTTAATGGACAAACATTTTATGCCGGTAATAATGGTGGTGTAATTTATTATAACTCAGGTTCAACTCTATGGTGTTTATCATCATATCTTGGTGGACCGTGTATCTTATTCGGTGGTAATAGTTGTCAAAGTGAAACTCCTAATCTAAACGGAGGAATCTTTAGTAATTCAATTTGTCCAACTCCAACTCCGTCACCAACAAATGACTGTAGTGTATTAGCGATTGACGCATTTTTTGATTGTGATATACCGATGCCAACACCATCAGTAACACCAACAATGACAGTAACACCTACATCAGGGTACACTTATCCAACACCAACTCCAACAATGACGATGAGTCCAACTCCGTCAGGTAATGTTTGTCAAAATGTAAATTTCTGTTTCACGGTTCAAAATGTCTCACCTTCACCATCACCAACACCTACGATGACACCAAGTAGTATGGCAGGAAGAAACACACCTGCTGGTGGAGTAGTAACTTTCACGACCATTAATGGTGAGGTGATTTGTCCCCCTTCTCAATTGGGGTAATTATTTCCAAAGTTGTTCTTGTTGCATATAACCTAAACAACAGGTATAAGCATCTGACATATCAAAATTCTCTTTCTTGAGTGTTTGATTTTTTGTGTATTGCCATTTAATTTGAGGTTCTCTTTTGGCAACCAATTCCCAAATAATCATTTTCTTATCAATGTCTTTTGGTAATCCACCAAACAATACAAACTTTTTCTTGTCGTTTTCTTTTACCAAATCAGGAAATGCAAATTTTCTTGAATTATACGTTGAAATGTATTCAGGTACCACACCTAATGTATCATATATTTCTTTTGAAATTAGAGTGTTAAACCTTAATAGGGTCTGTATCGTATATACGTTATTTGAATTTAATAATGGTTCCTCGATTATAACCTTAGTTATACCTAAATTCTTATATTCAACTAATTTCTGTTTGAATATTTCCGCTTTCAGAAAAAGTTCCTTAATTTTATTTTCCTCTTTTGGTTTTGGGACAGGAGAAATGTGTGTTAATTCAAGTAATTCACCTGAAATCATATCAAAAAGTGCCCACCCAATAGTTTTCGTTGACACATCTAAACCCAGAACTTTCGGGTTATTCCTAATCTGTTGCTTTGCCATATATTAACTATGGTAATATAAACAATCTAATTGTAAATAATTTCGTTAGAAATCAAGTTTAACGAGGAATTGTTGAATACTTTGTCTTTGGATTGGTGATTGTAATTTAGATATCGCCATTAAATCTCTATCTGAATCAAACAGCCCTATCTCTGATACCCAAGAAGTTGTACCAGGTGTCCAAGTAGGATTTGACGAACTTAAGAACTGATTTTGTGATAAATTACATAACCATCTCATTTCATAAATTGTTGCCTGTATCTCAGTTTCCAAATTACCGTAGAAGAAGTATTCGTCTCCAAAGTTTAATGTTTGTCCTGTTTCTCCGATTGTCGGTAGTGTAATATAATTATTTAGGTCGTATGTTGGTGCGGATTCATACATAGAACTTGTAATAACAAAAGTTGTTGCAGTAAGTTGTGCGACTGTGAAAGGACTAATTTGTGCCGTTACATCAACCTTTTTCCACCCTGACGGGTCCGGTCTAACATCACCAGTCACTTTTTGACAAAGTATTTCAAACGTATTAAAATCACTCATATTAGGTAAACATCCAAATTCATTACCAAAAGTAACTGAGACATTTTGACTAACTGAGTTACAACTTTGGTTAGGTCCTTGTAATTTTTGATAATAATTACAATGTAAAGAATTTGTAAGGAATAGTGATGTGGATATTCTATATGTTATATACATATATTGGGTGTTACCCGTTAAAACCCCTTGTTCCGAACCATCTGGTGTTACCAATGCAACTCTTGGTGCCGGTAAAGTCCAATTTCTATTTGATTTATAAGATAATGCCGCAATAATTTCCTCGTCATCTATAACTATTGTGTGTAAGTCGGGAAATACTTTACCTATTCTATTTGGTTGTCCATCGACATTTGCATTTGTGTCCCAAAGGTGGTAATACCTGTGACCAGGTAAATTCATTTCAGTATTAACATTTGATGTTAAATAATGTTCTTGGAAAAGACCAAGCTCATCAAATCCTTCAGGGTCAACATAGAATGTTTGACCTTGACAACAATCTGTTGATTTGTGCCATTGTAAAGTTGGTATGTGTAATCTGAAATTTCTTGCCATACCAACTGTGTTGGTGACATTGTCAGAATCATAAGGTTGTAATGCAAATTTTTCGCCATATACAAAATCTATTGTATTATTTGTATAATGAATTATCGCGATACATTTTTGTTCTTTACCTTGTACCGTAATTTGGTCACCTAATGAGTTATAATAATATACTGAACTACTATCTGATTGTCCTGTACTATTACTATATGCAAAATACTCTTTACTACCTAAATATGAAGTCGAATTGTAACTATCGTATCCTTGGTATACTGAACCATTAACACCTGCCGGTGATTCACTCCAAGGTATATTCATATTCCATACGTTAACATTAAATAAATCAACGTCGCAAACTGATTGGAAATTAAGTACGTCTTGATTCCAATGTGGTTCAGGTGTTGCACTATCGTAGAATCCTGTCATACCTGATGGATAAAACAGAACTCTCGCGTTTCCGACTGCCCCCATACTCTGATAATTTGGGACACTTCTATCTAAGGTTAAAAGATTACCTGAAACTGCAACAACCCTATAAGTTAAAATAGGATTGCAACTTTGGAATCCTAATAAACAATTACTGTCTGTGGGTGGCACTGGCGGACAAGGGTTGTAGGGGCTATATGGTGGTGAACAAGTACCTGAACTTGGTGTATAAGTACAATTACAAGAAGTGTCTGTTTGATAATAAATTGTCATAAAATCTCCTGCCGAGAAACTGTATGTTGACGCAGTATTACATATACTAGTGTTAACCGTAACTTGATTATTATTTAAGGTTAAACTACTAATATCTACAACATAATTAGGTGTTTTTACATATTGAGAACCTGTTCTCGCGTACCAATTAGTCGGTAAAGTAGTTGTGTCGGCACTGAAAAAACCTCTCATAGGGGCTACGTTATATACATCAGAAATTACTGAATCCATAAATGGAATTCCGTATTTAGGTCCTCCTACTTCATCAATATAATAAGGATATTTTACATTTTGTGAGTTTGCCTGTGGTACGGGGGCACCATTTTGTGAGTTAAATGCAGGTTCCAAAACTACAGTGTTTGTTTGATTGTATCCTGTGATTGTATTGTAAGATATCTCACTATCTCCAACTTGGAAGTATCTGATGTTAAAATTACCTTGGGACATTTTTTCTCTTCCAATGTCTGTAATTCTTGTATTGATTAATCCTGATGTATTTTTTAATATATAAGCCATATTATTTAAGATGGGCAGGTTCCTGACGAAACTGTTAATGTCTGAGATTGACCTTGTGTGGATGTATTACAACACGAACATCCTGTTACTCGCGGTTGAGTTATATTTAGGTAATCGTTCACTTTAACACAACAACTTGCATTACTTGGATTAAAGACCGTTACTACTGATTGTCCGCTTACAACATCCGAACCTGTTAGTGTAATATTATTATATGTTTTTGTTATTCCTGTAATATATTGCATAATCCCTTGACCTTTTGGGCACGTACCAATATTTGGATTAGTACTTGTATTGGTTTGAGAAGTTGGTGTTATTGCGAGTGTCGTACCATTTTTTGTAATTTGTGTAGATTGAGTAAAACTTCCATTTGAAGAATTATTACTGAACACGGCAAAATTCAAATTATCAACTAAATTAAAAGTAATTGTGGTACCAACCGGAAGACTTGTAGGTTGGTTTAAATCATTTAACACTGAAACTGTAAAATTAATTCTTTTCTGTGTTGCGGTTATAGTAGTTGTTGTTGCATTAACGACTAACTTATAATTTGTTGGTGTGTTATTGTTAGATAAAGTAACATTGTTTTGAACAATTGTATTGTTCGCATCTTTTGCATAAACTGAATAAGACCCTCCAACCAAATTATTAAATAATCTACTTAATCCTCCTGAGAAAACTGATAATCCACCATCAATAGACCAAAGTATTGGTGTGGTGGCATTTTGAACTTCCATAAAAATAGAACCATTCGATTGACCAACACAACTAGGATTTGTTCCTTGTAAAGTTTTGAAACTCATTTGTGGTGTACTACAAGAACCAACGTAGGATGTCGTCGGGTTATCAAATAATCCTCTACCACTAATTTGCCAAAGTCCTATTGGAGGATTGCTAGGATTTGAATTAATTAAGAATTGAGAACCTATCTGTGTGAACCAATAATTATTAGTTGAATTCCAAATTATTGTATATGTCGATGATGTGAAAGTATTTTTACCATTTACTATGTTTGCAGTCTTATTAAACTCCAAACTTGTTGTTGGACCTTGTAAACATATGCTTTGTGGTACGAATGGTGGAGGTATTGGTGTTGGTGTAGGGGTTGATGTTGGTGTAGGGGTTGGTGGTGCCAACGTACAGATTGTAGTTGCGGTATAATCGGGTCCACCACCAGGCCAAGAATAATCTGTAACTGTTATGGTATAAATTTTTGAGGTATTGGCGTTTGATAAAGTAGCCCCTAAATATCCATTATCCCAAAGAATCTTATATGGAGGTGTACCTCCTGAAACATTTATAGTTATTGTAGACGCAGTAATATTAGGTGAACACTCTATAGTTAGAGGGGTAACTGTAATAATATCACATTCACTTGTTGCAGTAATTCTAACGCAAGGGTGTGATGATATACAGGTAGAACAACTACCAAATGATGTTAAAGTTGCACCAACCGATGAATATGTTGGGGCTCCTGGTAATAATTGTGATGATGGTATAACAATTGAACATCCCGTGAAACTATTTGGTATTTGAGCATAGTAAGAATCTCCAACTGTAAGTGCCGAACCCAAATTAGTAAGAACAAATGTTTTACTACTATCACAACAGGACTTTAAATATGATATTGCCATTAAACTTTTTTTTAACTAAAAAAATAATCTTGTATTTTTGATTATAAATATCTAACCCGATGTTTTTAACAAGGATTAATTTCTTCACAATCACTACAACTCCTCATTATTGGGTTTGGTAGTACAATAGAATAATCTCTATTGATACTTGAATTCCAATCAGTGGTACTTATATATGTTTGGTCAGGTGTTTCATAATTAGCGATAACAATAGTACACCCTGTATAACCAGTCCCTGTTCCTGTTCCCGATGGAGGTATTTCAACATACCAAGATATTTCGGGTTCAAATGTAGATTGAAAAGTTTCTTCAAATGTGAATGTATAGTTTGAGCAGCACGCACTAAAATAAGTAGGGGCGACAAAATTATAACAATCTTGACACGTAGAAAAAGTTGAACCTGTTATTAACAAATCTATTGCAGCATCATTCGTAAATTGAAACCCTGAAAATATCCAACATTGTCCGAAATTTTCTAATGATGCAACCTCTCCAAAATTAAGAATTGGTACATTCTCCGTGTATAAACAAACTGAAGTGTCGGCACAATTACAGAATGTTGCATAAACACCTGGTAATAAAGTACAAACAACAGGAATTTCTTTAAGACAAGGTACTAATAATTCGTTTATTTTAAGTGTTATCGCCGGCGCTCCACTAAAGGCGTCAGGTAAAGGTATTACTTCAATTGGTGGTACAGTATTCGTTATCGTATCAATGTATATACAATCGTTCCCTAAAAAATTACATATATAAATCTCATAAGGGGGTGTAAGTCCTGTTATGGATGATATTATAATGTTTTTCATTTTAAGGACAACTAACGCAATTTATTATGTAACCTATTTTCAACTGAACTGTAATAGTTTGGTTAGACAACCCTGTTGTCGATTCTTCACAATCAGTGTTTATTGTTATTGTATTATTAGCAACATCAACCACAACATCACCAATTCCTGTTACACCACTTAATAAAGTTTCAACTGCACTATACCATTGAGCCTCTGTTGGTATTGTTGTTAATGTGGTTGCAGTATAAAATGATTGGCTGAATCCTGTACCTGCGACACTAGTATGCGCTGAGAAAGTTGCCGAACTAAATAAACAGTCAGTACAATTATCTATCAAATCTAAATAACCCTCAATAAACATTTTTGATATTGTTCTTTCTGTTAGAACACCCGTACTTGTAATTGTACTGTCGCACACTTCAAATAAAGAAGTGTTAGATAAAATATAGTTTCCTGTTAAAGTTATATCTCTTGTTGATGTACAACCATCATCGTCGATAACCGTTAAAGAGTAAGTGCCGGCCGATAAATTAGTGACTGTGGTACCTGTTTGTCCATTGACATTTGAAGACCAATTCAAAGAATACGGAGGATTTCCTTGATAGATGTTAGCATAAATTTGACCGTTTGACCCATTAGTTGAATTTGTAGGTATAAGAACAAAATCTAATTGTTGGCTTGGGTCTATAGTGAAATTGGAAGTTTGATTACAAAAACTTTTAGTATCTTCTATCAAAATATCATACGAACCTGATGAAAGATTATTGAAGGTGTATGACGTTAAAAACGTTGGTGGTGATGGTGATATTTCTGTCCCATCTCCGCCCTCTATAGAATAAACAAATGGTCCTGTACCTCCAGAACTTTTAGTTATTGTAACAGAACCATTACTTTGCCCACAAGTTGCTCCTGTAACACTAGATGAAACTGTATATAAAGAAGTTGATTGTACTTCATACGTACCTGAAAAAGTACAAGTACCGTCTGTAATTGATAATGTATAAGTATCTGCAGATAAACCTCCGAACGTTGTATTAGTTGTACCGATTCTTTGTTTTGTGTTATTAGAAGAATTGGTCAAAGTGTATGTAAAATCTCTACTTCCGCCAACCAATAGAATACTTATAGAACCGTTATTAGAGTCACAAGTACTATTATTAACATTTACTGAACTTACACCAAAACTATTAGGTTGTATTAAAGTTACTGTTTCATTATCATTACATAAAGCAGAATCTGTGACCTCAATAAAATATGAACCAGCAGATAACCCTGTGAATGTATATATTTGTGAATAACTAACATCGATATAAGATATTGAAGGTATGTAATACCTGTACGGTGGTGTTCCGTCTATTACGGTTATTTGTATTGAACCATTTGATGCAAAACAAGTTGGTGAAATTGGTATTACCTCTCCTATTTTTACGGCATTTGTCTCTGAAATTGTTGGTGTTTGAGTTAGGGTACAACCTTGTGAATCCGTTATTGTTATTGAGTATTGACCTGCACTAAGACCTGTTATGGAAGAACCTGATAAAGATTGTCCTGTTGATTCTAAATAGAGTAATGGATTAACTGATGACCATTGATATGTGTATGGGGGAGTACCTGTCAAACCTGTAATAAAAAGTCTACCAACACCTGTTGAGGCGTTCCCACAATCCGCATCGTTGACAATATATAGTCCATAATCAACCTCTACTGAACTACCAATAATACAAGATTCACTTTTACCTGTACATCCCCCACCATCGTCAGCGATTACATAATAAACACCATCATCTAACGAATCAAATACGTATGAGTTATCTACACTTGAAGTTGATTGGAGTAGTACATCATTTCTATATAAATCAAATTGTACAGTACCATATGAATTCAAGGTAGATGCAGATAATGAACCATTTGATAATCCACAAGTTGTATTTGATATGGTACCTAAACTTACACAAGAACTCGCAGAAGAAATGTAGATGTTTATGGTCGCTATGTTATTTTCAGTGGTCGCAGTTGGGTTACCGCAAGTATCGTTTAACCTTAAAATGTAAAGTCCTGCGGATAGGTTTGTGACTTCAATAGTTCCACTATTAACCGTGTCAGTATACTGAAATGAAATAGGACTATTAATTGGTTCAATCCAAGTGATAGTTATTGGTTCTGCAGTGGTACTTAAATATAGAGTAAACCCACCTGAACCATTATTTTGGCAGTCACCAGTTACACTAAAACTACTTAAATTAGCAGGACAAGACATTTATTTTATGAACAAGATATTGTAAAGTTTATTCCAACATTAATTTTAAATTCTGAATTTAAATTATTACCATCACAAGTGATTGTATAGACGGTTACTTGATTGTCAGATATAATATAATCTAAACCATAATTAATTAAAGTGTCCAATTGAGTTTGTAAAGCGGTCAACCATTCAGTTTGACTTGGGTAACTTATACCTTCAGGTAATCCAATACCAACACCGTCAAAGAATTTTTCATTGATTATTTGTGACCCTCCTAAACTTATGTTAACATACCAATCACTGTTAATAGAATTGAAGTCACAGTTTGCCCCAATTGTATAACCATTAACAACACTATTTAGAACACTTCCAAAATTTGAACCTATAGAAGGATTAGATGTCCAAGGGTATATATCACATACTGTAGACGCTTCAGGACAATCGTAAGTCAATATTGGCCCGACAAGTGTACAAGGATTACAAGGTACAGGTACGATTTGACAACCTCTTTGTCTTCTCCAAACAAATTTTTGTCTATGAAATGCTGAATTTTCGTATTTAACACCTGTGTTCCATATCGTAGTTGCAGGCATCATTTGTTCTACTAATCTTATCCAATAACTTCCGAGTCCTTGGACGTAATCTATCATCTTTTGGTATGTGAAAAGGCTGTCGGGTATTTCTTCTAAATCAATTGATTTTAAGTATTTCCAATAAACTGACTCTAAAGTTGGGTAACCTCCCGTTTTTCCATTTGTAATAAATTGTCTGTCTCTAACATTTATCATATTTTGCCAAAAAGTTTGTGCAAATTCAAAAAATGTTTTCTGAGTTGGGTTCGGGTCAATTAATGTTTTATCTAATATCACAGGATTAAGATATGTTGGACAATAACAGTTTCCGCTTATAGTATATCCCGTTGATGGTATTGGATAATCATAATTTGATGACAAATACCATACATCGTATGTTAAGGCTTGTCCTGGATTAAGGTATACTTCTGTATTTTTAACATTCAAAATTAAGTTTTCATCGTCAACAAAATAAAATGAATTATTACCGTCTGTGTTTCTTCTTAATCCTGTTTCTGAATTAGACCAACTTTTTTTATTATCTCTAATTTTACCCAATGTAAAACCTAAATCAGAATAAGGAAAATCTCTAAATCTATCCAAATATCTCTGTCCATATGAAAAATCTCTTAACACTGTTTGTATGTTAGGGTTTTGACCTGTAAAACTACTACCGGTGGCATCAAACATCTCGTCAGACCTATGTTGTGTTGTAGACTCAAACCATCCCTCACCTAGTTGGAAATAGAAATCGTCGGTATCTTCAGGGGCTCTTGGGTATCCACTATCATCTACAGGGTATTCATCCCTTGTAATGTTAGAATCTTGAGTATTGGATGTTGTTGTAAAACCTGTAAATTCTCTACCTTGTATTCTAAATAAAATTTCAGGGTCTAAAGCCGGTAATTCTTGGTTATATGTACCTCCTGAGATATTGGCAAACTCTTGATTAAACTGAGCCATGTTTATTTTTTGGTCAGCGACATAAATTGTTTCATTGAATTCGATTAATGCGTCAGGTGCTCCAATTAATTTTAATAAACCTTCTATTGATTTTCTAGTCCCTTTGGACTTAAACAAATAGGCGGAATTAAGTATTAGATTTCTATAGAATTGATAATTCAATTCATCAGGTGTGTAACTTCTACTCAACCCCAAAAATTGTGAGGGTTGGGATGTCCCGAAAACTGAATCTAAGAAATTAGTATTTGTAATCGGAGAGATGTTATCCGACCAACCTAATGTTTGGGCTAAATTTTTTAATAACTGAGATGGTATGTCATTTCCAACATTATAGTTTACCGAATTCATATATGCTAATGCGTCTATGAATTTTTTTACTTGGTCAAAACTTCTACCGTATATTTGTAATACTTTAGTTATCTTTTGGTCATCAGTATCAAAGTCTTTAAACGCACCTGTTGTTAAAAATCTAACAATAAGGTTTGTTCTAAATTGGTCAAATTCTTCTGTTAAATTAGAAAGTTTGTTTACGTAGGTATTAAAACTTGGGGTTCTTATATCGATATTCCACAAACCATCCTTTGGCCAAGTTGCGGATTCTGATGTCAAATAAAAAGAACCATCGTTTCGTTCTCTTATTATACTGAAATTTGCGGTATAAATAGGTGTCACTAATCTATTCAATAAAAATCTCTCAACTTCATCGAAGTCTTGGGAAAAAACCCTTTCTGTATTATCATCATTTGGTTTTACGTATAAATTATCATAAGAAATTGAACCTCCACTGAATGGGTCACCAACTACATTTATAACCAAATTTCCGGTTGTTAAACTAGTTGTAGGAAATATTTTAAGAACTTTATAAGACGAATCATTAATGTATAACGCATAGTTAATTGCGTTATCAGTCATATTCCTCAAAGGTGATAATTCTGTTTCACTAACCGATATATTTCTAGCAGCATTTGTCGTGAAGTCAACTGATAGTGGGTTTGATATTTTACTTACATCTAATGTAAAAGTTGTGAAGTTATTAACGGGGTCGAACGTGATGTTAGTAGCAGTAGAACCTGTTGTAAAATTTTTTCTTTGTGTTGTTGATTCTAAAGCGGCAGGGAAAAAATTAATTATTTTTGTTAGTGAAACAGAAACTCTTTTTGATAAAGAACCATACTGACTAAAATTAGTTACCTGACTTAAATCAAAATTTGGAAAGACTTGGAAGTTTTTTTCAACTATGGTTTTTGACTCCTCAATACTCGTTACGCCTAACGAATCCAAAGTTATTGGGTCAGAAAATGTACCAATTATAAACTCTCTATTACTTTTTTCTGTAACACTAGTTGTGAACTCAAAATTACCCTGTGTCAAACCACCACCACCGACAAGTTGAAATCCAACTAAATTATCGGAAAATGTATTATCTGCAGTTGCTTTTTGTGGAGGACAAAGATACTTTTTAGCCATTACTGAGTGATGTTATTAAAGTTTTTACTATAGTCAATATTATTATTTCTATCTTGTCTAACCTCATAAAGAAGATTGTTAAATTCATCTCTAACTTCATAAAGGTTGTATTGTTTGTAGATGTTATTACCAGAGTCATAAATGGTGTATATACCGTCATCAAGAGATTTGGTTTGATTACCATAAAGAGCAATTGCAAGTGTTGAGATATCATGCTCAACAATTTCAACTTCTACCGTCACAGGATTGAAATACGTGTTTGTTATTACAACGGTTTGATTAGGTTGACCAATGAAAGGTGTAGCGTTTGGCTTATTAGATGGTGATGAAGATGGTGAAACGGTACAATATAATAAATTAGTTGCCCCATCAACATATCGATATCTGATTGCTTTTTGTGAACTATTTGTCAAATTTTCTACAACAGGTTCACAAAAGAAAGAAGAAGTAATTATTCTAAAAAAATTAGGTATTTTAGCACCTGAAGAATCCAAGTATTCAATTCTGAATCCGACCAACCCTTGTGCAACAAATTTATTCGTAAATTGAGAAGGAACCTGACTTAAATCAAAAATCAATCCTTTAACATTTGGTAATGCGGATAAAACACCACAATCCAAAATCGGTACTCTAATTTGAGCGGGTCTTATATATAATGTGTATATACCAAGAGCATTGAATTGTTCGGCGGGTAGTTTGAGATTATATAATCCACCTAATATTTCTATGTTTGCATTACCGCCTGTATCTCCATTATTAAAATATGGTTTTAACACGTCTTGAGCGTTAAGAGTTGTCAGTATAAAATTATCTGTGTCATCTCTACTTTCTGTGTAATTCAATATTATCTCGACATCAGCCGGTGATACATCTGCAGGTCTTATGGTTCCGTATGTTCCTGTTGCCATCTTCTAATTTTAATTATAAATACTTATTAATCGTTTTTATTGACGTTGAAAAATTTATACCCGTAAATAGTCAGTCCTCCAATTGTTGATACTTCCCCTAATCTTCTAACCCTTTCAAATACAGAATTTTTACCTCTTTCAATATACACATTAGAGAATATTAATGGTTGGTCCACAACATTTATTAATGTTTCATCCTTTGTTAAACCTGATGATACTAACCAATTAGATGTAAGTCCTGAAGACTTAGCGACGTATATTGTTGTACCATCATTATAGTCGTAATAATCAATACCATTAATAGTGTAAGAAACGCCTAAACCATCATTTGTAGGACCGTTATAAACACCAACAGTATTACTTGTTCCTGTTACTTGTTGATTTTGTTTAAATGACATACCTTTTATATTGGCGTTTCCTTTATATTGTGCTAAATCATTTAAAGATGACTTGGTAAATCCTGTAACAATTATTGGTATTGTTGTGTAATTAGATGATATGTGGTCTTGTAAATTAGTATTTGAGTCTCCACTGAAAATATAATCATAAGAGATTGGTACGCCTGACCATTCCCCACCTTGTGGTATGAAATATGCGGTTCCTTTAGGATTAGTTATTTCAACTTCGGTAAATGGAATATTGATTTTCTTTTCAATAATTGTCAATCCAAACATTGTAATCCCTGACATTGTTATTGTGTATGTCGCAGGTGCGGTAGGATAAATGTGTGGTGTTGAATTAGGTGCAAAATTTGTTATAGTCTGTATCTGTGACCCGTCGCCCCAATCTATTTTAAAAGTACTATTTTTTAGAAATTTTTGGTATGTTATGTCTGATGTATTATAGACATAATATGTTGAGGAATTGGCCCCTGTTACGGCTGAGAATAAAAAATTTGTTATTACGTCTTTTTGGGTTATTGCACCGTCAAAAACAGAATAATAACCCAAATCCACAGTATTTTGAGTAAACAATATTGGTATTGTTAGACCAGTCATCAGCGATGTACCACCTGACCCTGAAGTAACAACTAAAGACATCGGTATAATTGCCCTTGTTGTTCCTGTAGTTGCGGTAAATGTTTGAGTGTAAGATGTAAAATCACAACACTCTTGGTCCATCGAAAAAGTGTATCCTGTGGAAGCGGTATAAACGAATGTTCGTATATCACTTTTTATCACCTCAGGAGATATTTTTATATAATATTTTTGCTCTTCCATTAAATCGGATTATTATATTGAAACCAATTTATGGGTGAACTTGAGGACCCGACTCTGACATCAGCACCTGTCGTATAATTAAATATTTGATAGGTGAAGTCAGTATAATTAAGTTTTACTTTATAATAAAAATATTTTGAGGAGTCGAATTTGTACCTATTTGAAGATAGGGTTGGATTACCTTGGCAAGTATTTGTCATACTTATAAACTCACCTGTTTTACCGTTAAAGAATTTTGCTGACATATAAAAAGTGTCTATGTTCAAAAAATCACGAGACTTTAACCAATAAAAAAAATAACCTTCTTTTTGGTTTATAAAATCTAAAGTGTAACTTGGGTAACTTACTTTAACAGGAGGTAGATAATCGGAAATCAATTGGTCTAAATCAGAACTTTGATTTGCAGGTAAAATTACTGAAAAATAATTTTTCTGTGTTTGTCCTTCATTTGTATCATAAAAGTCTAACTTGAAAAATGAGTTCTTAAAAGAATTTACAGTATAATATATTTCATTGTTTGTGAATTGTTGTGGAGTATAGCTCACACCCCATTTTGATTCGTTAGCGGTGTCCGATAAATTTGTAAAACCAGAATAAAAATTAAAATTATAAATTACTTGAGTTTCGTATCCGTTTGGGTAAACTTTGTTTTGGAACCTTGCAAGTTCAAAGTCTTTTGGTTTACCTATTATTTTTTCTATGGTGTCTTCTTGCCATTTGTCTATCGAATCTTCTTGTCCTTGAAAATCCCATTTCAACTCAATAGGTATATCAAGTTGTTTCTCGGTAAGACTTCTAACCACTTTTATTTTATTCACACTCATCGATAGTAGGTTGAGTTACTGTGTTTAGTGTTGATGATACCGAAGTAGAACCTTCAGGTATTAATCTAAATATACTGTTTTTATACGGGTAATGAGCCCCATTTAGAAATGGGAAATCAACTCCGACACCATCATTATCAATAAACCCATATTCGTAAATATCTCGCCAAACAAATGATTCTGCCGAAGTGTTGTATACTGCATAGTTAGGTATATTACTAGTATTTTCCGCAGCCCCTTCTTCTACGTAAGATGAAAAAGCCCTTATTTGTATCGGAAGATGTGGTTTATAATAGAACCCTAAAGGGTTTTCTGCGATTGATTCTCCAGTTATGTTAATGTCAAAAACATTATCATTATATGTTATTTTATGATAAATGTCAGATATTACCCTTTCTGAATATTCAAGGTCATTCCATTCACAAAAATCACCATCTAATGTATCTCCTGATTTTAGAGATTTATTATAGTAAAATGTTTTTCCTTGTTTTATATAAGAATCAACTTGGGTATTTGTGAATGATGTTGGATTTATATTTTGAGCGTTTGTTGTCCACCAATCATTTGGTTGACCATTAACACTCGGTAGGTTAAAATCAAACCCTTGTCTTAAGGCAATGTTTTTAGTTGCCGGAGGTATTGGATATGAAGGTTTATTTGTCCAACCTAAATAACCGACCCATTGATAGGTAAAGAATAATTCAGATACAGGTCTTTGTTGATTATCTATTAAATTTTCAATAGATATGTCTTTTGAGAATGATAAATTATAAGACTGACTTCCTTCCTTTATTGAAACTCTAGATACAAAGTTTGGTGTTAAACCTGATGGTTCGTATTGTTTTATTACTTTAAATGGGTTAAGTTCAAATCCAGCGTTAACGATTACCGCATCGGTATTGTTTGTTAAAATTTTGTGTTTTCTGATGTAATATTCAGACCTACTACTAGTTGGGTTATCGGCGTCCAATACTCTTTTTGCAGTTCCCTGAACTCCTGTGTCGAAAGTTGTTCCACTAAATCCTATATTAGCGATACTAAAAATATAAAATTCAGAATTAACAGTACCATCTCCGATACTTGAAACTTCGAACAAATTAGAACCATTGTATGATATTGATAACTCCACAAATTCTCCAACACTTAATCCGTGATTACATACACTTCTAAACGTAACGTATGGTTGCCCATTTGAAGATGATTGGTCTATTATAAATGGTATTCCGTCATTGGCCATCCAATATAATGTTTGTTGTGTTTTTGGCTCGATAGCAAATAAACTCTTGTTCACATTCTGATAAGCATAACTCATAAAGAAGTTCCAATTATAAGTCGTTGCACTTGTCGCCACAAAATTTATATGACCACCGGTATTTGGTCGTGTATATCCATCAGTATCATTATCGGTTCTAATTAAATCAAATTCATTATATAGTGGATAACCTGACCAATACACTGATTGAGCGTTACCGTTACAAGCCTGTCTTGACGCATCTAATGAATTAACATAGTATAAGTTTTCTTTAAATGGGGTGTAATTAGTTTCTCCAACATAGGTATTCTTGAACAGAAATGTTATTTTTGTTGATGGTCTGAAAGTTGTTGATTTTTCTCTTTCTGAATCAAACACATCGAGCAAATTTATATTTTGGCTTCTATCAAATTCAATATTTAATTTAGAATTTTGCTTTAAAGGCACGTTTAACTGATAACTTAATTCAGGTGCTGATTTGTACCTTAATGAACCTAAAACTATTTTAACATCATTTTCTTGTCCCATCTTTAATCAGTAATTGCGTCAGTATCTATCCATTTAGTTGCAAACCTATCAAAAGCGCTTGACCCTTTTACAACACCAAAATAAAAGTAGAATGGTGCACCCATTAAATAATTACCAGGTATACCCGGTTCAGGTTTATAATCATAACCATTAGTTGCAGGATTTATAACACTTGGATTATAATTAGCAATCCATCCTTTATGATAATTTATTACGTTAGTATTTTCGGGTTGAAATGTTTTTGATTCTTGTAAAAACCTATCTACCTTTTGATATTGGTATTTGAAAGCGTCATTATTTGAATACCAATTGTTTTGTTGGTCACCGAAAATATTTGAGTTACTACCATTTTCATTTATTTTCCATAAATAAAAAGGAACCTCTTGCGTTGTAATTGGTATATAAGTCAGAGTACACGCTTCATTAACACCAATTTCACCTGATGAATCATAAATGGTTCTGTTTGGTGAAATATAATCTCTCACCTGACTATCTCCTGTAAAGAAAATACCGAATGTTATATCTTTTATATTAGTTACTCCGAATGGGAAATATAGTGGTGAATTAAATCCCGACCCGATATCTGGTTCAGGATAGTTAGCGGGTTCAAAAGCGGCAACACCGAATTGGGAATTTGTTGCCACCATTTGTGCATAATCACTATCGACAAATAACGCCTTTCTTGAGAAGAAATTTAAAATATTAGCCCCTTTAGGTCTTGAGAAAAGAGCACCGAATGTAGTACTTGCAAATCTTGATAAGATAAATAAATTTAAAATATCGGATATATCCGAAAATGTTGTCGGTAACAATCTATTAACAATATACCCATCCCAATTTCCACTTTGTGATAAATATTTTTGTAATTCATCCCTTGGTCCTAAGTCCATTATTGTCGTTGGAAACATATATTCCCTTTGATTTCCAATTGTATTTCCATTGAAACTATATCCTTTTCTACCTATGAATTCGTTTCCATCCCAAGGAGAACTTCTATAATAGAAATTAAATGTTTCGGGTTCCAAATATACCGTATCTCTACAATACTTGTTATAAGGTTGATTTGGCGGATTACCAGTTGGTCCTGTAAAAATTCTTTGTGATTTGAATGGGAACATATATAATCCACCATTAATCCAATTATTCATAAATATGTGAGAAAAAACTTCTCTACATGCTCCGAAGTTTATATTAATTCTTGAACGCCATTCTGTAATTAGTTGCAAATCTTTTGTTAGATTACTACCTAAATATTTAGGATGAACTAACGAATAACACGAACCATCAATGAAAAATTTTTCATTAGTTCCAGGATAATATTGACATTGAGTTGGTGACGCAATACTGATAGTATCAGGGAATGTGGTTTGATAACACCCAATTGGTACTAAACTTTGACATGAAAAACTAGCCAATAACGCATCTACTTGTCCAAAACTTTCAGGGTCAGTGCTACCCGGTACAGGAGTGTCGGTACCTGTCACATTAAATCCCGGACTTGCTAATCCTGTAGAACCTCCGGTAGTAACTCCTTCATCAGAAACTTCTGTCAGATAAAACAATCCATTAGCCATAAGAGTGTGAGAAACGGTAACTACTGTTGTAGACGTGATGGCGGCATTTGTGTATGATTGATATGTATCTGATGAAGGGACCCTATCACTTCTCATAACAATTCGTTCATTATTACTCATTAAAAAACAATCATTGTCATTTGTTGGGTCAGGATAAACTTTTGAATAATAATAGGATTGTAATCGCGTAAAATAATCACAAACTCCAGGACATTGCCAATTACCTCCACCTTTTAACATTACACTACCACCTTCAACACATTCACCTAATGCATATTTTCCGTTATCAAACGCTTTACCCGCCTCAAATTCCGGTATTGTGTTCGCAAAATCATCAAAACTATTTTCTCTTGTATAAAAGTTATCAATTCCAACCCTTAATCCACCTCCATCAGCACTTGGTGCTTGAAATGTATAACTTCCAACATTTGTCACGAAACAAGGGCTAACTCTAATTTTTGGAGTTCCTTGTCTAAAAATTTGATTCGCAGTTAAACTATCACTAGTATCTGACTCAGATAATGAAGAGTATTTATAAACTGTCCTTGTTCTAAATGAGGTCCAATCAGTTTGTGATGGTTTGAAATGGAATGATTTATAATATAATCTACCTTTAGAATAATCATTATCAATACCGTTATTATTATTACCTAATATTGAATCGTGTTTGACACATCGATTAGCGTACTGTCTGGCATATTGTTGGGACATTCCCGAAGGTGTTAACCCAAAATCTAAACCGTCGTTTGGTTGTAATGGTATGTTTAATTTATAATCCCCTTCAAAAGTTACCGCCCAATGACTTTTTCTATTGAATAATTTTCCTAATCCGTATTTAACTTTTACTCTACTTGAGTGTGGGTCCACACCTCTTACAATAATGTTAAAATAAGTTTCACTTTTTTCATTAAAGGCTGTCCAAGGATTTCCTCCATCAGCGTAAGGGGCTAATGTGGAGAAACCGGGTCCTGCCCAAGTTGCTCCTGGAACAGTACACTCGAACAACAATCTATCATAGTAAATTCTTCCAATATTTTGAAAATTCTCAAAAATCCTTTGATTGAATGAACCCCAATAAGAATCATCGTACTCTTGTTGTGTGTAATTATTATTTAATATTGTTTTGTATTCAGAATAAGTTAATGACTTAATAACTTGGAAGTATTCTTGATTTGTAGGGTACCTTAAATAATTATCCGCTTCACCATTAGTTTGAATTATATTATAAGGTGTGACTAATCTTTCTCCTGTGTATGGATTGGTGTGACTTACATTTACAGTTGTAACTCCTGTGTTAAGTGCTGTTCCGGTGATTGAGTATGTACCATATATATTTTTAGTATTACCACTCAGATTTGGGTCACTGAAATTATATGGATTGTTAAAAGTTAGAATTGTCCCGTCTTCATATCTATTTTCGGTCGGGATTATCATTATGTTATCATAATGAAATCCTAAATTTGGATTACTTGATATATTTAAAGACCCACCTAATTGAGTATCTAAACCAAGATTAGCGGTATTAATATCTGAATTAAAAACCACTTTAATTTGAGTATGTCCACCACCAATTGTGTGTGGTGCTAATTGAGTATTAGTATTTAATGGTGAATTTCCTGAAGCAGGTGTTGTCAATTTAAAACTATTATTACCAAAAAATTTAGATTTAAAATTAAAACCCGTGATTCTTTCGTGTAGAGGAAGAGAGTTTGAGTAATAATATAGTATCGCAATTTGTGAAGCATCTCCATTCAAGTCATAACTAAATAGTTCTACATTACTAGTTCTAAAAGTCCAACCTAAAACTGTACTAGATGATTGATAACCTGCAAACGTATTCTGTACAGTTGTTGTTAAATCATTTACATCATCATCGCTATTATAGTCATAAGCCCCTGTATTTATAAAATTAGCCAATGTCGACTTGTTGGCGAATGGGGGTACACTAGTTAATGAACCAACAGGAAAGGTAACTTGTGATGCGGAATTTGTTGTTGAATCACAACTACATAATTCACAATCAGGATATGTAAATAAAGGTATATTTAAATTACTGAATTTTTGTTCAATTTGTGTCAAAACCGCCCAATTTTGAAATGGTCTGAGCCCTATATATACATCTATAATCGGAACCGTAAACCCTATACTCAAATCCCTTAGTTTTGTTACGATAAAACAAATAATATGAAATACTACTGTAACAAACTTTAATATTATCGCCAAAAAGGACACGACAATTGTAAACAATATAAACAATAAATCGAACCTAAATTGAGTTTCATTCGTTGGAAATTTATTGGTGGTACTCTCACAGGTATCGTCAGTAATATTTTTGATTGCTAAATATCTATTATTGAAACTACCTTGTCTATACCCTGTTAATAATTGAGATACGGTGTAGACTTTATTATAGGTCATCTCATAAAACATATCTTTACCATCGATAGCGTCCTGAATTACGTCTCCATCAATACCATAATCGTCCCAATTCAAACTAAAGGCATAACTTCTTTGTGCTGCAATATAACTTGGTGATGAAGAACTTAACTCAACTAAAGGGTCGTCATCTATAGAATTCCATCCATGCTCTTTAATATTTGGTACTAAAAAATTAGCCCTTTTCACAGGTTCACTTAAACTTGGCGATTGGACCCAACTTACTTTAAATCTATATCTTGCTCTTGTGGGTACTCCTTTTTTTTCATCTGTGGAAAACACTTGTTCACCGAATTCGTTTGTTACTACGTAATCCAAATTCATCGGTACGTCAAGTAACCAAGCACCGTTTTCATCTATAATAATTCCATTATTTTCAAATTCATATTCTTCCAATAATGGTCGTCCAAAAATATCTTGTCTAATTGTTTGTCTAATGGCCAATATTTGCCCCGGCCCCGCAAATAAAGAACACTGATATCCACCTTTTAACTTTGGTTTACAATTTCTTTTTTGGGCTAATTCATCTGTGTCAGAAAAAATTGACCCCATAAAAACTGCGGTTGGTTTGATTTCAATATTTGCTTCCGCAGTTAAATCAAAGTCAGTTCTTGTAATTGAAATCTGACATAATTCAGGGTCACCCCAAAGAGGTAAGATAGTAACTGACTTATTCAAAGAAATAATTTGAGGTAAAGTACCTAAATTCTCTGAAGATTTAAATCTTGTTCCATTAACTTGGCTTTCAGTCGCAATTCCAAGCCTAATTAAATCTTGAGGTGATTGTGAAAATGGACCGATATCTGATACATCTACATTCATTATAATATCGTAAGTTCCGGTTGGAACTCCGAAAATCATAAAGTCACCACTATCATTTGTTGTTACTGTAAATTTGTAATATTTGTCATAGATTTCTATGGCGGTAGGGTTGGTTAATACATCTTCTAAATCAGGAAAAGAACCTGTCGCTGAGTGACCAGGGTATGATGGTTTGTAAGGTAATAAATTATATTTATAACCATCTTCGTTAATATCACCTATTGTTTTATAAGGATAAATTGATGAGATGATTGGATTTGTCTCGTCCTCTGCGGTGATAGGTATGAAAATTGAAACTTTAGAATTAGGTACTCCAAATCCATCATTTACTGATACTCTACCTGCAACTACTCCATAATCAGCACATTGTCTATTGTAAATTTCTGATTGTGAAAGTTTAAGAGATAGAATTTCTATGAATTCAAAATCTTGTTCTAAATTTAAATTTACTTGCCGGTCAATACCGACATTTGTTCTTACCCTTAAAGATTTTGGCATTTAATACTTTTTTGAATAAATAGTTTATATTCTATTTTCAAAAAATAATCTATTAGTGATGAAAATAAATTAATTAACTGAAATTAACAGTACTTAGGTTTTTAACCCTGACTCTGATGTCTTTGCCCGTATATCTAATTTGATATATCTGTGTTGGTTCTGCGAAGATAGTTTCATCAATTAATTCAATTTGTCTTGTAGTCGAATCCGCATATCTTTGAGATGTTTGAGATGATGAGTATTGTCCTCCAACTTCGTTTATTACGTCAATTGCCGCTACACTAATTACACCATTTAGAGATTGAATATTTTTTCTTATTTCTGATATATAAACATTTTGACCCATTTCTCTATTATTAGGTGCAAAGTAATCATTAACAGAATTTACTATTTGTGTAATTACACTTCCTTGATTTTGACTTGAGTCTAATACAACAGAAATATCTAAACTTAAATCTATAACTTGGGCACTTTCTACACTTATATAATCGTTAATCATCCTGTAGTTAGACAAATAATTGGCAATATTACTTTTTAAAGTATTAGATATTAAGTTTGTCAACTTACCTGATGTATCATAAGACACACATTTTATTTTTATTTTATTTTCCTGTTCTGTTATCGCAACTTTTGCAGGAGACCCGAATTGAGATGGCATAGTTCTTATGAGAGATTCATAATCATTGATTGTAACCGCTCTTTTTTGAGATGAAAAATTATATCCAACGTAGTTTCTTACTTCCTCTACGGTTGGTAAATTCGCACCACCTATCGCTGCGGTAGGATTATTACATCTTAAAGACCCTACTGTTGATACGTTTTGGTCTTCAGAAGGTCCATTAACTGAAAAATCTATGGTCCCTAACTGATTAATAACATTAACACCTAAGTTAGAAGATATACCACCACCAACTCGGTATTGGATAAACAGTGTTGAATTTGGAGTTAATGCACTACCTAATGATAAGTTGTTAGAGTATCTTGATAAATTAAGTTGGAATCCGTTCGCGGCGAACTCTCTTAATTGCTCATCCGATGATTGACTACCACCACCGAAAGTCATTTTGAAAAAACTTTCAGGAGTATATTCTGTTATAAATTTATTTGATGTGGATATGTATTTACCGACTTTAATACCAGGTGAGTCAGATACTTTGGTTGGGTCTTCAACAAAGACCTTATCTTGTATTAAAGCATCTACCTCATACCATCTGTTCTCTAAACCTAGAAAATCTTGGTTCGGGGGTGTTCCTGCATATTGGGTACCCTCTTTTAACAGAACTGAAGTTACATTTAAAACATTTTTTTCAGGTAAAAATAATTCAAAAAATGGTCTAACATCATTTGGTAATATTACTTTTTTGAAGACCTTTGTAACACCATTAACCACAGTTTCTCTTTTTGTAATTTGATAACTTGTAATAATTCCATTGGAGTCAAAATTTGGAATTTTGGTCCTGTTTGGGAATCCCTCGTTATTAACGGGTGATGTAAAATCAATATCATAAACCGTTTCAAACGTTTGACCTGCACCTTGTACTTGTGAACCTCTTCTCAAAATTCCACAATATCTAATATCTTCCTTATCTCCGAAAGCAGGAACTGTTATTATGAAATCAACTAATGCAACTGATGGTCTTTGGCCAGGAATTTTTAATCCATATGTTCTCGCAATATTATAAACTGAAGACCTTTGTTGAGCGTATTGTAATACGGTTTCTTGTATACTTCTGTCGATTTGGAATTGTAGGTTATCAGAAACCGCAGCGTTCAAATCCAATAGAACTGAAAATACCGAGGCATCATTTACATTCGATAAAAGGTCAGGATAATATGTTTTTACAAAATTAATTAATTCAGTCCTTATTGATTGAAAATCTCTGACCGTATAGGATATTTTTTTATTTGCCATAACTTATATATTAATAATTACAAAATCGGAACTTTCAAAGGCGTTTGAAGTAACTTTATAGTCTATTTTAACTCTAGCGGTATGTTCTTTAGTACCAATACCGGGAACTCTAAATACTCTTTCATCTCCACTTATCACCGTTCTACTTTCGGATTCTTCCTCCGTTGATGCGTCATACACTTGAATACTTGTAATTTTTAAATTAGGAATATAAATCCTTACAGTTTCTCGTATTTCAGACTCTAACTGTGCAAATGTTGGACCATCCAAAGGTTCAAAAATGTATTCATACAATCTTGTACCAAAATCAGGTAAAAAATATCTTGTACCTTTTCTTGTTAGTAATAAATGAATAAGGTCAGTTCTGATTTCCTCATCAGGAGTATCAGATAAATCCAAATATCTACCATCATAAGAATCTCTAAATGGAAAATTAATTCCGTATGTTGTTCCATTTGCCATACCTATAAATATAAGGTGTTAAATTTTGTTTTCGTTAAAGTGGTATATAAAAGAAAAAATCCCGATTTCTCGGGATTTGTATTATGCTGAACATCCAAAACAATCAACTAAACTTCCATCGGGTTTGGGTGGTAAATTCATTTTACTGTAATCAACCTCGGGTAATGATTGGGGTTTTACTTCTTGACTGATATCAACCGCCAAGTGTTTTGCTCCTGTTGATATCGCCTTTGTTCTTACATAGTAACACAAAGTTTTCAATCCATTGTCCCAAGCCTTAAAGTGAGATGAAGTAATTTTTGATACCGTTGGGTTTGCCAAATAGATATTCATTGATTGAGATTGGTCGATAAATGGTGCTCTATCAGATGCCATATCAATTAGTTCTCTTTGTGAAATTTCCCAAATGGTTTTATATTTTTTCAAAAGATGTTCAATTCTTTTTACTTTTTTATTGTAGTTCTTATCCTCAGCGTCCAAGTACTTGTTAAAATTAATTGGTTGGATTGAACCTTCGTTTATGATAATTTCATTTTTAACTTGTTCGTTCCAAATACCAATTTTTTCAAAGTCGGTAATAAGATATTTGTTCACAATCATAATTTCTCCACCAACAACTCGTCTGTTAAATAACGCTGAGTGTGCCGGTTCTGTCATTTCATAAGACCCTGTGATTTTCGCAGATGATGCTACTGGCATCTGTGCGGTTGATAGTGAATTACAAACCCCGTATAACTTAACACTTTCTTTAAGTGAGTTCCAATCCCACATTCCTGATAGGTTACTTTCACCTAATCCCCACATATCAAATTGGAATACCCCTTGTGACATTGGCGACCCTTGGAAGAAGTCGTATGGTTTGTATTCACCTGTTTTACACAAGTTATTTGATTCGTAAATCGCTCCGTAATAGATAGTTTCAAAGATATCTTTATTTAATTTCTTTGCCTCATCAGAAGTGAAAACATAATCCATTAAGTAAAACACATCCGCCAATCCTTGAGTTCCGATACCGATTGCTCTTTGTTCTAAACCACCTTTTCTACCTTTTTCGGTTGAGTAGTAGTTAATGTCGATAACTTTGTTAAGTGCTCTTACCACCTTACGAGTTTCTTCAAACAATCTTTGGAAGTTGAATTTACCGTCCTCAATAAAGTTTTTCAAAATCATAGACGATAGTGTACAAATCGCAGTTGTTTTTTCATCCGTATATTGGTAAACCTCGTTACACAAATTTGATTGTTTAATTACACCGATATTCTGATGGTTTGTCTTTCTGTTGGCACTATCTTTTGAACATAGGTATGGTACACCAGTTTCAATTTGTGATTCTACAATCTTATACCATAACTCTTGAGCCTTGATTTTTCTACCTAAACCTAAACTTACGGCTTTGTTATAGATTTCTTCGTATTCCTCACCGTAACATTCTTGGAGTGGTTTTAATCCCGCTTTTTTAATGTCGTCAGGACAGAATAAATACCAATCCGAAGATTCACGAACCGCTCTCATAAAGTTATCAGGTAACCACAAAGACGTGAAAAGGTCTCTCGCCCTTAACTCTTCAGGACCTGTGTTTTTCTTAATATCCAAAAGGTCAAAAATGTCTTTGTGCCAAGGTTCAATATATATGGCCGCACTTCCCGGTCTTCTTCCTTGTTGGTTAAAGAATCTCAACGATTCATTCACGATTTTAAGATACTTTAATAATCCACCTGCGAATCCACCTGATGAAGAGATACGAGTATCTTTTGACCTTAGATTACTCATACAAAGTCCGATACCTGCAGCATCTGATGAGTATGTTGAAATGTCTTTTAGGGTATCCAACAATCCTACTCTTGAGTCGTCGTTATTGTAGTGTAACACACAAGATGCTAGTTGAGGTACTTTGGTTCCCGCATTAATCATGATAGGGGTCGCAGGGGAGATAAGTTGGTTTGACAACGAATTGTAGTATTCAACCGCCTCTTCAAATGATTTTGTAACCCATAAAGCGACTCTCATATACATATGTTGAGGTCTCTCAACTGAAACACCATTTGAGTTTTTCAAAAGATACATCTCCTGTAATGAACGCCAAGCAAAATAATCAAAGTTATAATCAAGTTCGTGGTTGATGGCGGCGTCAATATTATCTTTACCATAAGACTTTATGATATTAATAAGGTCTTCGTTGATGATATTATCTTGACTTAAACTTTCCATGACTTCACAGAAACTTGGGTTTGTTTCTTTGTGGTATGATGAAATCGCTACAGTTGCAGACAATCTACTATAATCGTAGTGACTACCTGTATAAGCTGCAGAAATCTCATAAACCAACTTGTCCAAATCCATAGTGGTAATTTTACCTTCTGTAGGAACGGATGTGATTACTTTGATGAATATTTCATCTGAATTCACGTTAAGTGACTTAGCAGCCTTTTTAATTCTGTTGTATATTTTGGTGGGGTTGAAGGCCACTTCTTCCCCACCTTTTTTAATAATTGTTAATGACATAGTTTATAATTTAAAAATCTTCATCAAATGAGATTGCTTCGTTAAGTTTTGCTTTTTGATACTCGATAGTTCTACTCTCAAAGAAATTACCTTTGGTTTCTACAGCGATTTGTTCCATAAATTTGAATGGTTGTTCTACGTTAAATTCTTTTTTACATCCGAATTTAACTAAAAGTCCATCAACAACAAATTCCAAATATTGTTTCATTAGGTTTTGATTCATACCAATTAATGAAACAGGTAATGATTCTGTGATAAATTCCTTCTCAATATCAAGTGCCGATAACAATATTTCTTTGATTCGTTTTTCTGATATTTTGTTTTCAATATGATTGTTAAATAAATGAATTGCGAAATCACAATGTAGGTTTTCGTCTTTAAAAATCAAGGCGTTTGCGTTACACAATCCTTGTAGGATACCTCTTGATTTCAACCAAAAGATTGAACAGAATGAACCTGAAAAAAAGATTCCTTCAACTGCCGCGAAAGCAACTAATCTCTCCTGAAATGATGCATTTTCAATCCAATTAAGAGCCCAATTAGCCTTCTTTTGGACCGCAGGTAAGTGTTCGATTGCGGTGAAACACTCCATCTTTTCTTTGGGGTCGTTAATGTATGTATCAATTAATAGGGAATACATTAATGAGTGGATATTTTCCATTGCTAGTTGAAACCCGTAGAAAAACTTCGCTTCAGGATACTGAACTTCTCTATAAAAGTTTTCTGCCAAGTTCTCGTTAACGATACCGTCAGATGCTGCAAAAAACGATAATATGTTTTTTACAAAATACTTTTCATTATCAGATAATTTTTCCCAATCTCTAATATCACCACTTAAATCGACCTCTTGTGCGGTCCAAAATGCGGATTGATGTTTTTCGTAGAAGTCCCATATATCGTTATGTTCAATAGGGAATATAACAAACCTATTAGGGTTCTCTTTTAATATTTTTTCCATAATTAATTAACTTGTTGTTTTTCTTTTCTTTTATCCATCAACTCTTTCATTCTCTGACGGCGCTTTTCTTCTTGGTTTTCTTCGTGACCCAAGAATGTTGTGGATGATTCAACATCAATTTCTAACATTGCGTTATCAAATTTACAATTTTCAAATACGACACCATCATCACCGATACGAGATTTTGTAATCGCAATTGTTGCCAGTTTCATTTCTTTCTGTGTAAGTGACTTCGCCACTGAAATGATTACGTGACCGACTTGAGCCTTTTTAATCGACCCACCCATTTGGTCTGTGGTTACGACCTCTGATGAAATAGATGACCTATTTCCTTGTGTTGCGGTCCAACCTACCAAACTTAATTCGTGACACATCGCTTCAAACCCTCTCATTACCGAACCTTCACTTTTCCACTCATCTTGTAGTTGTCTGTCGGGTAAAACACAATCAATGTAGTCTAATAGTACCATATCAATTTGTTGTCCGTCGGCAATTAACTTTCTAATCGTGTTTTTGATTTGACCCATAGTCAAAGTATCAGAAGCGTATTTTTGTAAAATTAACTTATTGTTCATAGTACCTTCAACTTCTTTTACCTTTTTCAGAACTTCGTCTTTCTTGAGTGTTAAATCATCGGGGTGAATTCCTGTCCATAACACAATGTGCTTTCTTTGGATAATCTTTGGGTTGTCCTCAAAAAATATCTGTAACACATTATATCCTAAATTAAATGCGTGATTTGATATTTTGGTTAACAATGTGGACTTACCCACACCTGTTGGTGCTAAGATAACACCAATTTCTCCTTTTGCCAAACCACCTTTTAATAATCTGTCAATACCAGGAATCCCCATAGGTATCGGATGTCTGTAATCCTCGTTCAAAACTTCATCCAAGTTTGAGAATACATCCATAAGAGATGTCTCTCTTTCACCTACTTGTAATGCGGTTTTAAATAATTCTTCAATTGTGTCGTAACTTTCAAACTCCCCTCCATCAATGATTTTTTGAGCCTTACCCATCGCCTTTGAAACTTCTTGTTGTTTACAAAATTTCAAAGCCTTTTCTTGTACAAACTGTGGTCCATCAATATTAATATCCTTGATTTTTTTCACAGTATCAAGTACAACTTTCGCCACCATTTCTTGAGGTAGTTCGCTTCTTGTAATCTGATTTAGAGTTTCAAAAGATGGTGTAACTTCGTATTTCTTATAATACTCCTTAACCATTTGTAATATGATTTTGAAGTATTTGTTCTCGAAATAAGTGGGTTCAATAACATCAACAATAGAGTGAGCGAAGTTCTTATCTATAACAATCTGATTAAGTAATTGTAATTGAAATGATTGTCCTAAGTATTCAAAATTTTTCTCGTTCGCCATAATAAATATCCTTGTTGTATTGATAAATATTACCCTTCTAAGTTATAATCCATGTATTCGTAAGTTAATTTTTTTTCCGAAAAAATCTCAGTCAGGGTGTTTAAAATCGACTTTAATTTTGGGCGGAGGTCTACAGTGTACCTTACTTTTGGTGGGTAAATCTTCGCGTCGAGGTAACGATTATACAATATAGTATCTCCGTTTTTAATCATAAGTGAAAAACACTCGGGACCATTGGTGATTGATGTTTCCATAACCATTGGGTTTTCAAATATGTCGTACATATTGTCAATCATGTAAGTGGCGGTTCTCACTCGTAAATCTGATTTAAACCCCTCAATGAATTCAGAAATGTAATCGTGAAGTTCCATTGAGTTACGGGCTTTATGATTATAACCCCTCACATTAAAGAATCTTTGTACGATAATGTTTCCATTAACTTTGAGTAAAAACTCCAACTTGGTTGAATCTTGTTCTTTCATAAATTATTTTTTTTCGTTTTTAAATTTCTTTTTTTCTTTTCTTGTTAGTTTCATTATTGGTCTTAGGAATTCTACCCAAGCATCGTCGGTTTTTGGTAGGTATTTGAATACCCCATCATCCATCATCATTTTGATTAGATTTTTGTATCCCCTACCATCAGGGTCCAAGGTTTCTTTATAATATTCTTCAACAATAGTTTTACCTTGGTCTGTAATAAGTGGTTCAGACAAATCAATTATCTTTTGGTTAATCACAAAAAATTCTTCTCCATATACACCATCTTTGGTTTTACCTGTTAGTAGATTTTTAAGTGCCGTGTTTTCTTTGTCCTCCTTTAGTAGGAGTTCCGCTTTTGATAAAATATCACTAAATGTAATGGGATTTTCAAGTATCTCGGGAAATAATTTAACCAAGGTTTTCTCACCAAGTAATCTAATTCCATCGATATTATCGGAGATGTCACCACATAAAATTTTGGTTGTTTTGATGTTATAGTGGGGGAATTCTAAATCCTTATTTTTAACCATATCACCCATCTTATACGTTCGTTTTTGTTGTGGTGAATATATAGATACTTTTTCAGAAATAAGTTGTGTTAAATCCCTATCTGACGAAAATATTATTTTTTGTTCGTCTTCCGATATATGACAATAATAAGCTATTAAATCATCAGCCTCATTATCATTCATCTCAACTTGACGAACAAACATCTCCTCAAGATATTGTTTAACACGTTGTTTTTGGTAATTAAATGAATTCTCTTTTAACGGGTCGGTTTCAGGTCTTTGCCCTTTATACTTTGGGTATATTAGTTTTCGTGCCGATGAGTTTGAGTCACCGTCCCAAAATACCACTACCTTATCTAAATTCTCTAGTTCTATGAACTTACGGAGGGTATTTAAAAAATGATAAATACCTCCGATATGTTCACCTTTATGGTAAAATTCTTTGACTCCGTGAAATCCGATTTTTAGTAAATTATTACCATCAACCAAAAGTGTTTTTATCACTTAATTGTATTTAGATTGTTTGTAAAAAAATTATTGATGTTATTCATCAATTTCTGATTCGGATTCATCTATTAAGATTTCACCTGTTCCTGAAAGAATTGCGTTCCAATAGTTTGAATATTGTTTCTTGTACTGTTCCAACGCTTCTTTAGTGTCACTAATATAACCTTGTGGTACCGCGATAATCTTACCGTCTTTATAACCCAAACCATTTACGTGATTTTTAATGATAGATACTTTGGTTCTGATAGCGTAAGATATTGTTCTTCCGTTTTTAGTTGCCGTAATATGATTGATACCCGCCTTCTTTTGATTACCGAATAAGAATACTAATGCCGATGCTAACCAAAGTGCCTCTCCACCTTTTGCCTTAATCTCAGGTTGTCCAAAAGGATTATCAGGTAAGTCAACCCAAGGTTGGTTAACTACAACCATAGTGTTGTAATATGGATAATCTTCTTTCTTTGACTTTGAGATTCTTGAGTGGATACCCATACCGATTTTATCCGCAAGTGCCGAAGCGTTATGCATCTTTCCACCTTTACCTTCAAATGTCATCTTACAAGGAATAGAACCAACCGAATCCCATAGGAATACTAAGTTATAGGGGATGTTACCTTTTTCTTGTTCGTCCAACATTTCGTTAACGAAGTCAGTTGCTTGTTCAATATAGTCAAAACTATCGTTGAATATGAAATCTCCATCCCACTCTCCGTTACTATTTTTTTCAGCGGTCAGTCCTAATTCAATTGCGTGTTCCCAAGACCATTTTTTCTCTGTAATAATGAAAACAGGAATATGTCCTTTTCTCTGAGCATCGGCTCCTGCCAAAATCATTGCGGTAGTTTTAGATGAGTTTGAGTGACCCAAAAACATATTGATAGCACCCATAACAGGTCCTGGTAATCCACAAGCCTCCATAAAGGCCTCACCACAATTATAGTAACTTTCGGGTTTATATTTTGTTTTAGTAGAAAACTTATCTTTAATACTACTTAACCCGATTTCTTTTTTCTTTAAAGCCATATTAAATTTCGTATTTATAGAACTGTTCCAAGTTTTCAAGTTTGTCTTGAGCATTTGCACGTCTCTCAATTAATTTATCCATTTCCTCAATGTGTTGTGGATGTTCTCCGATACCAACAGGGTTTGTGAAATAAACAAGTAATGACGCTTCAGCATCCAACATTTCGCTCTCGTATTTCTTTTTAAGAGCCTCGTACATTTTGTTTTTAATTTTGTCCATATAATTTTTCTTTAAGGTAAATAAATAAAAAGCATGGACACTTTGTTTATGTTAATGTCCATGCTTAAGTTTGAAATTAGAATGGTAACTCTTCGTCAGGTAATTCATCTGACTGTGGGTCTTGAACTTGTGGTGTTGAACCACCTACTGATGTTGTACCTACGGATGAATCACCGTAAACGTATTTTCCTGCATCTGAGTCCCAAGTTGGTGTTTCTCCTCGAGCGATTGCTTCTAAATATTCTACAGGTTTTTTTGAATAAACGTCAGCCCAAGTTAGTTCATCATTTAACCAAGCCTTTTGAGTGTCAGCGTTTTCATGTATTGGTTGTGGGTCGTCATACATAACTGCCTGAATTACGGTATAAGGTTTACCGTTGTTTGCTTTTGTTTTGGTAAGTTCCAAGATAAGGTCACGACCTTTTTCAGAGTCTGTAACATCACCTTTCGCTCTCCAAATTGGAATGATTTTATCCAAGATACCTTCTTTTTTGTAGTTGTGTTTGAATCTCCAAAACTTTGGTCCGTCTTGTTCTGCGTCACGGTCAACTACTTTTACGATATAGAATAAACGTGAACGGTAATTTCCTGCTAATTTCTTATCCGCTTCTTTACCCGTTGCCATTAATTCTTCGTAAAGTTCATTAAGTGGTGAACGCTCATTATCGTTTTTACCTGGGTCATAAAGTTTTACCCATTTTCCATCAACTTGTACTTCATGATACCACACCTCTTTAAAAGGTGAACCACCATCAGGAGTTGGTAAAATACGTAGTCGTTTTTGTCCTTGATTTTCTTTATCGCCGAGAACCGCGGCGAAGTATTTTTTCATTCTCTCATCTTGACTCATCTTTGAGCCTGAAGATGTACTTGACTTTTGTTGTTTTTCATACTGAGCCAAAACAGCATCCATTGCATTTGTCGCCATAAAATTTGTATTAAGTTTTTAAATTGTTTTAGAATTATAAGTATTTTAAAGTGGTTGTCAAATAAAAAAAGGTGCTTTTAGAACACCCTTTTTATTATTATTTTTTTTCAAAACTATTGATTTCATATCGGTTTTAATTCGTCAAATGTCATATTGACCCAACTTAATTCTTCGGGGGGAAGAGCGGGTTTGACTAAGAAACCAAGTATACGCAGAAAAAAAGGTATTCTACTTTTAAACCATTTTTTAAAAATGGTTACTAAGTTTTTATAGTTTAAACTGAATATACTTTCAAATCTAAACCACAGTTCCTTTGTTTTAATATATATAGTGTTATACTCTTTATAATACACCGCCAATACCTTTTTATCTGAATTTAGAAAAAATATAGCATTTTTTTTATCACTTATATATCCACCTTCAAAGGTTTTATCTAAATAACTGAATATTGCTTTAAAATATCTTGGTTCGTCAATTATAAATCTCATGTATTATTTAACTTCAACAGGTCTTTCATTACCAGGAAAATCCCTGAAACTATCTTTAATATCTGAAGGTGTAAAATCTTTAACATCATCGGTTGTTAAAATATATTCATTTTTTCCTGACTTCTCCATCTCTTCTTCCTTATCTACGAAGAAGTCTGAAAGTTTTTGGTTGTAAGGTCCTGAATCTAAACTTCTTAATTCAAGTTTTTCTTGTGCCGTTTTTGGTCTGTATTTTTCAACTTTAGCCTCCAATGAATCAATTTTAGAAACTAAGTTGTCCATTTCACCTAATTTGCTTTGTAGGTTTTCTAATTGACTAAAAAGATTATCAAAATACTCCTCTTGTTTTGTTTCTATGTTTTGTTGAGATTTTACTAAATCAGTAATATCCATTTCTTCGGTACCTTCACCTTCTTCTTCTGTTTCCCCTTCAGGTCCGATTTTTTCAACGTCGGGGTCTGTTGCAGGGTCAATAGGTGTAGGTTCTGCCGGTGGTGCGGGTGCTACCCCTCCAGGAGGTGGAGGAGTTACTCCTCCTGCCGCTGGGTCTGCCCCTGCTAACGGGTCTGCGGGTGGAGCATCTGCCGGAGGTGGTACATCCAAGGCTTCTTGTTCGTAGATATATTTATTAATTTGATTATATCTTCTCAATTCTTCTAAAATTTTGTAATCAGCACTCATTTTTTAACCATTCAATAATTGTTTTATTCCTGTAGCGGTTTCAACCTGAATTTTCTTAGATTGATTCATTGTGTTGTCTACTCTTTCGATAAGACCGTCTTTCATTCTTACGGTATAACATTCACCGCTGTCCAAATCACAAACTTGTTTTGAACCATTTCCCAAATCTTTTTCGGACACTCTAGTGTTCTTACCTAGATAACTATCCAATATATTTTTAACTGAGCTCATAATATTTTTATTATATAAATATCTTCATTTATGATAAATCACAATCCTAATTTTTTGGCTTCTGAAATACCCTGTCTTATAGTTTTTATTCTATTTTTAATACCGTCAGTTTCTTTTTGAGTTACAAATACATCTGTTGTCTTTTTATTTGGCCAAGAGTTAGTAATAAACTTAGCGATGTCTTCCGCCATTTCGTCTTCCGTTTTTGTAAACAAATTATTTGTTTTAAATTTTTTAATTTCATTAACTCTATTAGTCAGAGAACTAACCATAAAATTAATAAATTTATCGAAATCCGAAAACGATGCAAATGAACTTTGGGTGTTATTACTGTTCAAACAGAAATATTTATTATCCATATCAACTTTTCTCGAGCCATAATTAAATTCTACATTGTTTTCTACAATATCTAATTTAATAGCCCCCATATTCCAATTATAAGCCCTGAATCCTGTAGATGTTGAACTTGATAAATACATTATTGACCATAATACATAATTCACTTTATCTCTAGTATTAACTTGGAGTGTTTGTGTTTTGGCGGTAATGGTTTTAAATGCGTCTTGAAAATTAATTTCTTTGAACGTTGGAGTTGTAACCTCAAAGTCTTCGTAAGCGTTATTTACTCTACAATTTTGATTTTGATTAAGTTGAGCGTCATTAGTATTCTTACCTCCTGATTCTGCTTGTTGTTGAGGTGTGTTTGCCGATGATGAAGATTTAGTGTCTTTTTGTTGTGTGTTTCTACTAATTATAGAACTAATTAAACTTTCTCTCATACTTTGTATATAAGAATCTAGTTTTGGTAAGGAATATATTGCCTGTCTGATACCTTTAAAGTTTGTATCAAAAGTACCGGGTGTTATATTATGTTCTACTTCCATAATCATATATGGACCACTAAACATCGGTACGTGTCTTAGATTGAAATACATTGTTGGTTGTATTAACGCATTACCCATCATACTTACTGAACAAGAATATGACCTATTTTTGTAAAGGTTATAAAGTGATACGTTCTGTGTTGAACTTCTTTTTCCTGATGCTGCGTTACCCATATCGGATATTGTTGCCAAAGATTCTGAAGTCGCCTTTCCAGCGTCTTGTGAAACTGAAAAGTTTGTGAATATATTCTGATTTGTTGTACCAATATCTACGTTAAATCCAACGACTCTATTAGACATCGCCCAATCTTTTTTATCTGTTTGGTCTTCAGTGAGTGGAACCTCTCCAACTCTTTCTAATTTAAATCCATCATTTTTAAATCTATATTCACCTTTTAAATCCAAATGTTCTGACGGTTTACCAGCGTATAAACAAACCATTTTAGATGTAGATTTTCTATAATCAACTGACGTAAATGTTCCAAATAAAGAGTTTGCAAATTCTAATGTACCCTCAAGTTTAGGTTCAGGATTTTTTGTTGGTGTATCAACATTATAAAAATTAACGTAGGCCGGTAAAGGCATCATTTGAAAGTTATTTTCCTGTAGTATTGATTTAACGTAAGCCAACAAATTACTCTTCATATTAAGACTTGATAGTAAATCGTTCAATTTGTTTACATCAACAATTATTTTATCACCGATGTCTCTACTAGCCCTATCAAGTAATAAAACGTCTTCAAATAATGTTCTATTTGATAAATCAATGCCAGCAATCCACTTATCGTTCAAAGCTTTAAGAGTTTCCCAAAGTTCTACCTTTGCTTGACTTCCAAATAACTGACTAACAACTTCTCTAACAGGTGATGTATTAACATCAGGTAATGACGTATTTAATTTTTTTGTCATATAATCAAAACTTGAGTTTTGTAAATTAACATTTTTTGATACGTATGAACTTAAATCGTTTCTGAATTTATCAGCGGTATATGTATTGTCCTCAGATTTTTTGGTTGCATATATTCTAATTAATGGATAAAGTTTTGACACTGTAATTTCTGAGAACTCAATATCATTATCAATAAAAAAGTCAAATACAGTTGAGCCTGTGTCTGTGAATTTTATTTTTTCTATTGTCGTATCCCCTACATATAAATTTAATGTTTGCCAAGCATTGGGGTAAGTTGTTTTTGACTGTGCTAATGTGGTACCATTACTCTGTGTTGGAAGCGCGTTTGGTGTATTAGCGTTATATGATTGGTACTGAATTGGGTCGAATATAACATCGACACCTGAATTAGGATTTATCGTAGTTGTTTTAGGTGAAGTTATAGATAAAAAGGTTTTTTTATCAAATTGGCTAGCGTTACCTATTTTTAATAATACATCAAAAGTTATGAAACTTTGTAATTGATTTTGGAAATTATTAAACTGTTGTTCTTTAGCGGAATTAATGTCTGATATTCCGGTTTGACCATTTGGTATTGATATTTCACACATTTTTGAAAACAACATATGAAAATTCTGAAATGAGTTTTCAATTTCTGAAAAAGAACCATTTGCCGGTACATCAACCATTGGTTTAAAATTGTTTCTATTTGTACAAAACTTCAAGAACAAATCCTCAAAATAATCCAAAATTGTTTTTTTGAATGTAGGAATCAAGTCGTAGATTTTTGTATATCCTGTTCCTCCATTTATTAAGAAATTTTCTTGATTTTCCGTGTTAGTGTATAATGATTTAATATACTCATCAGGTGCGGGTTTCGATAAACTTTCGTTTTGAAAATATCCGTAATTTGGTGCCGACCAAAATAATCTAGCAGAACCATTATACATATTTTTATTATTGTTAACCTCAATCTTCAAAGTGGGGGTATAAACCGTAGAACTTAGATTGGTGAAGCATTCATTGAAAGTTTGATTAAATGTGTTACCGAAGGACGGTATTGGGAAAATCGAAGTTTTAGATTCATTTGGTAAATAAACCGACCAATAATTCATAGTCAACGTTCTTCCTGTATTAGAAGTATCAAAACCTTGACTTAAATTAGCGAATCCTTCTCGTTTTATTTGTAATGAATATTTGTCAATAGCGCTTTGAATATCGATATCCGTGTAAGTGTTTCCGGTTATTACGTCGTAACCATTAAAGAAAAATGAGAAGTCATTTATTAATTTTGGATAAAACCCTAAATTAAATACTGACCTAACATTCGTATTGGCTGAAAGTTCGTTTTGTAGTGTTATAGTTGTACCTGTTGTTTCACCTATACCTGTGAAAACATAACTCTTTGTTGTTGCTGAGCCTACTGGGTCGTAGTTTTTTAAATAATTAAAATCAGTCCATACGTCATCCAAAATATCAACATTATCTTCAATATACCTTTTATATCTGTACCAAATTGAACCGTATTTTAAAACCAAAGAATACGGCATTTTGTGAACACCTGAATATTTTTTTAAACATGAAAATATATAGTCCAAATTTTCGACAGTAGTTCCGGCCAAGTTTTTGTACTTCTCACTTGGTGTACTTAAAGGTAATGAATTTAAAAACAAATATGCAGATTTTACAAATGGATTGTTTAAACCTAATTTTATCCTGTCAACACCATTTTGAATTGAATTCAAAAAGTAAGGGGTATTCATCATTGATGTGGTTTGTAATGAACCCACTTCTCCACTATATACGTTAACAGTAGAAGTATAGTTAATAGACCCTTCAGTAACAATTTGGTTAGTTAAATTTGTAGCAGTCCTATTTGAATAGAAATTTTTTATAGTTGTTGTGTCTAAAATTCCATTATTAGGATTAAATGTTAGATTTGTTTTATTAACAAAATTAAAATTAGTAAAAGGTCTTTTTGAGTTAATTGAATCTGAATTATTAAAATTACAAACTACTTTTTTGAGACCGTCATACTCAATTACTTTTTTAGTATCAAAAAAAGATTCTATATTTTGTAATGATTGACCATTAGATACATTATTTTTTAAATAATTGAGATTAGTAAATGGGTAAGTATCCAAAAAGTCCGGCGTATTATTCGCAGTATTTTTTATATAGTTTTGTATTTTTTCAATTCCAGGAACACTGTTGGAGGATTGGTCAGGATTATTTATCTTAGAGAATATAGTACTATCGTAAAAATACCAATCTTGCTCTACATAGTTTTTTATGTATGGTGTTGTGTAAAGACCTCTAGCATATGTTTGCCAAGAACCTCCTTCTCCTGTGTTTGAGATGTGTTTAAGTACACCATTAATATTAGAGGAATTTAAAGCGAATTCTTTTAACTTTTTGATTAAGAATACATTTGAAGCACCTAATGAATTGGAAATATTAGTAAATTCAGTTTCACCTATTAATTCGTGTATCGATTGTGATTCGGGGTTTCCTCTGTTTATTCTACTGTAGTTAATTATAAAATTCATTCTTTCCCAAAGTTCGTAGATGAATTTTATTTCCTCTTTATTCAAGTACGCATCGTTTGTAAACGGATACTCTATGGGGTTTAACATCAATCTAGTAACGGATTGTTCATTAGCATTTGGTAAACTTTCAACCGGTATATCAGTTAATTTTTGAGTATAACCTTTAATTAGTTCTTCAACAAATTCAACTTCAGGCCAAACGTCATATCTATAAGATTGTGTTATTGCTGCGTTATTGGCATCTCCAGGATATTTAATTTCAAAAACATTTTCACCATCTACGGTTGTCTCAACTATATATTGAGGCCAAGGGAAAACAAAAGGATTATTAGCATCGGAATTGGTTTGATTTAAAATAACACTTTTTCTAACTTCACTATCCTTTTGGTTAAATGCTGCTTTATGTACGTCATCCATCAGTCGTAAAAACGCCTCACCATTTGCGAAAAACACCGCCAAAACGTTTCTGATTGTTGGTATAAAACCTATTGAAAATGCACTTCCATCTTTAAGAAGTTTGTTTAAATCGTCGGTTATCTTTTTTAGAATATCACTCTTTTTTTGTATGAGTTCTTTACTCATTTTTTTTGTTCGTTCTATAAAAGTATCGTAACCATCAACTGTTTTACCTTCAAACGCATAAAAGTAAGATGTTGAGCCAGAGTTATTTTTCTTTGCATTTAATTCTACTTCGGTATTAATTGTGAAACTAGATAAACCACCTGAAAAAGTTGGGTTTGTAGATGCAGCATTTCCTTGCGCCACGTATGTTGCATTATAATCAACCTTTTTGGGGTCTAATTTAAACTCTATCCACTCAGGTAATTCAGATATTACTTTTATTTGTTTGACAACATCTTTTTTATAATCAATTAAATTTTTAACCTCATAGTTTTTGTTTTTACCCAAAGATGGATTATCGTCTAACTTTTTATTATTTTCAAAAATAATTTTAACCAATTCTGAAGTTGCCTTTATAACCGCAGCGTCTTCATTATATTCTTTCTTAAATTGATAAACCCTTTGTTTATCCTTTGTTATTATGACAGCATTTTGGTCCATATAATCGGAAAACCAAGACTTGACATTAGGGTCGGTACTAAAAACACTTTTTTGATAATTTGTTAAATCATTGTTGTAATTATCTACATCTGACAATGCCTGCATATCACCTGTACTTCCAAAATTCATTAACACTTCCTTTATAAAGGTGTCTAATTTTTTTTGGAATTGGGCTAAGGTCAGTTTTGGAAAATCTGAGGGTATTAAACCCTTGGCGATATATTCATCATAAACCGATGATATTTTTTCGTATCCGCCATAAACTTCACCGTCTGATAAATTAGATAGGTTTGCCAACGGATTGGATTGCGGTTGTTTTATCTGAACATTTGATTTAAACATATATGGTACCGCCATCATATAAGCCATAGTAAGTTCAGATAACATAGAATATTTGTAGGTGTAAAACTTCAACCTTACAACAAAATTACCTGAATTAGTATCAAAAGATGCATTGAAATTTTGTAACATCAATTGGTACCTTATCGCTTGACCATAAAAACCTTTCATGGTTAAATAAAATTTTGGGTAGGGTAAATTGAAGAATGCTGCGTATGGTGATTTGTCACCTAATTCAAATAAAGCCCTTCCTCTAACATCTTCTAAAGTTATGTTAACTTCAGGTAAGAACGATAATGTTGTTTTAACTTGTATTTGAGTTATACCTAATAATGATGTTTCTTTAACACTATTACTCAATAAATTTGGGTCATCCTCGTAAGCCCTAAAAGTTTCGGGTGGTTTTGTTTGGTCGGCGGTAAATGAATCTATGTAGTTATTTGTTAGGTATTTTGAATTACTTGGATTCAAAAAATTAATCTTTGCTAATGATATTGTTTGTATTTCAGAACTTTCGATACCCGCAGTGAGTTTTGACCTTGGGATTACCTCGGCTTCTAAATTCGCATACATAACTAAATTTTCGTGCTTTACTAATCTTTGTTTTGCCCTACCATCACTATCAATGATTTTGTTAGGGTCCGCTACGAAAATATTTTGATAGTCAAACTCAACTAAAATATTTTCACTGTTATCTGCCATAATAATAGAAATGTGTTTCTAAGGCTCCTTTATAGTCCTGTAATGATGGTAATAAAGGAAACGGTATTGTCAATACTGTACCATCCGGTATTTCAAATTCGTTAGATGAGAACTGCGGATTGGCTTGTAGTATTAACCATCCAAAAAAAGGAGAATTATAAAATTGTTGGGATACTTTATCTAACCTTGACTGACCTTGTTTGTAAATGTAAACACGGTCAGTTGTCTTTGGAGTCAACTTGACATATGGGACTACGGTTTGTTGACCACTAACTAAAAAATCATTGTATCTGTTGTAATACTCCAAAGCCATGTTAATTAAATTTTTTCTTACCGTTAAATTTATTTGAGTCACCAGTATTCAAAGTTGATGCTAAATCTAAAAACTTCTGTTTTTGTACATCTGTTGGTGATGCCGACTTCATGTAATCTAATTCTCTTTTATTAGAAAGTTTATTAAATGGGTTAAAGAAGTTTACATACTTATTGTATTTTACGGCCGCCCTTATTTTAAGATTATACTTTTTGTTTTGTTCTTTTTGTTCTTTAGTAAAGTTTTCATGCATTGAATCTTGTCCTATATTGAAGTCGATAGTATCAATAAATCTTAACCCAAGAATCTTATTCATAACGTCTTCCGGTTTTTTCGGTACGGTTATTCTATTTCCACCAATAACATCACCATCCGGTAATAGAACCTTTTTAAATGCTTCCAAATTGTTCTTATCCAAGAATATCTTTGACATCAACATAAAAAATCTTTGTTCATACTCTGTTTGGAGAATATCAGAACTATATTCAAACGAGACATCAGGTTCAGATAAAATTTGTTCTGCATAAATAAATTGTAAGAAATCTTGGTACTGCCCTGGCATTAAATCATAGTCAGATTTTAAATCCGTTTGTGAATCTCCCGATAAATTGTATACAATTACCTCGCCATTATCTAAGACCTTACCATCTATATTAGAGAAAATTATATTCATTTTATCTAACGAAGAAATCAAAGCGAGTTCTTGATTGTAAAGTTGTTCCAATTCAATATCAATACCATTAACAAAATCTTGTCTCATATTTTCTACATAGTTCAACATATTAGTTCTAATTGTTGTAACAACTGTTCCACCAGAAGAGAATCCTTTATTCAAGTAGAACTGTATTATTGTGTTATAATCTAACGTTATATCATTTTTAACATCATCAATCAACTTGTTCATTTGTTGTTGTGTTTCAGAGCATTTGCCAAATAACATTGTAGTGTCTGCCGAAGCAACCAATCCTTTTATGTATTTTCTTTTAGTAGTAATTGTTCTTACAATACCGTAATTGTAACTTTCTGATAGTGAAGTTAATTTACTAATCACTGAACCAAAATATGTTTGCGATTGGTCAACTATTTGTTTCATTAACTCTCTATAACTTAATATTCCTGTTTCTGTAACATCAGAGAAGGTTTGTGATGTCTTACCAAGTATGTTTGATGTGATATTACCAATAGTTTTTCCTACAGCATTTGGTTGTATGTTCGTAGGTGTTGACGGTTTAACCTCTGTATTTATTTTCTTTTTCTCATCAATAAGGGCATCTAATTTTGTCACGTCTTCGGTTGCAACGGACCTCTCATCGTATATTTCAGTATTAGCGTAGTAATTGAATGATAGTGCGTTTTGTAAGTCTTCTACAGGTCTTGCTAAACCTTGTCCGCCAATAAAATCAAATGAAAGTTGGACGTTAGCAATCATAGGTTGAAACCCTATACCTTCAGGATTCATATCGTAAAGTTGCTCGTAAGTGATTTGTAAATTTTTTGGTATTATTTTAGTATGATAAAAATCACCAACTCGTAATACCAAAACAGGTGGAGAACCAAATGCGGTATTTACAGAATCATTATACTTAGGTAACCCATCCTCACCAATAACGGGTATAGTATCACCAGGTCTCACACATTGATTTAGAAATGTCAATCTAGAGTTTAGTCCTTCGGGTGTTATTGAATGGAATGACGGTGAGAAAACTTTTAATTTCTTTCTGAGTTCGTCGTAAATAAATGGGTCTTCATTTTTAAGAACTTCAAAATAATCACACTCGGTTAGTAAATCTCTTAACACTCTTTTAGACAAACCAGGTCTATTGATTATGTTTTCAGTAGTTGTGGTTTTAGCTTCTTTAGTTACTTTTCTTCCTGTTACTCTTTCTTCAGTTCTCGCTTTCTCCGCAGTTTTGTTTCCATTATTGTTGGTGTCTGTAGGGTCGGGTAAAACTTGTACGGGGATTACCTCGATTTTCATAAATCTAACACTTCTACAAGCCATAGAATCAGTCGTATATATCGCATCTGAGTCTGTCATTCTTTGACCTGCCTTTAGTCCACTTTCGTAAGTAGGATTAGTTGTACAAGTTGACGCTTCAAAATAACTATCACCCAAACCTTTAGCAGATACATTGGTCGCGGTTTCTCCTTGTGGGTCCTTATTTATCTTTAATTGTCTATTATCAAGGTATTTTGAAAAACTAATACCGTCTTTATCTCCCCCTGAACTATAATTTCTAAAGTATTGTATTACCGAATCAATTCTTCTTTTGGATAAATTTAAATTATAAGCGTCGGATGCACTTGCAGATGCTGAACTTTCCATATCAATTACAACTTCATTTCCTTCGTTAAGAATCTCATATAGGTCTTTTGCCATCTCGTTATTAATGGTCTCGAAGTTATATTTAATCACTTGGTCAAAAAAGTTTCCAACCCCTTCTTTGTTGTTTTTCGCTTTATTTAAATATGTATCTTTTCTCTTGATGTAGTCATCATAATAAGTGTCATAAGGACCAGCGGCGGTTTCACCTTGATTAGGTGGTGGTATATTGTTATCAAAATAAAAACCTAATCCGATATATTTGTTCAAGTTAGCGGTCTGTTTGTCAGCATCATCAGTTTTTGGATTTAACTGTTCAGGTTTATTTGGTTGTATAGTAATAGTTTCAACTATGTTTTCATATTCCGCAGGACTTGTTGTTAGAATTTTTTGAATTTCTTGTAGAGCAGTTCTATTTACGGTTCCATATTTGGACGCTAAATCATATAAATCATATTTTTGACAACCTGCGAAAAATGATTCCAACATCTTATTTGCATTAATCGGTGTCTCATTTGCCAAAACTTTGTTCACCAAAATGTTTAAAACCGATGGATGGTCAACAACAATCTTCCAACTTAAACTTCCGTTTCTTGATGTGTTTTTATATGTATATATTGGCTCAGGTCTACCAAGAAATGCCTTTTCATCCCAATTTGCGTTGGATGAATCATTAAAGGTTAATCCATATGGTGGAAACCACATAATTCTACCTCCGTTAGGACCTTTTTCACATTCGGCTAAATCCTCATATGTATATCCTTTTCTGGCTCCTGACCTCCATGCTAAGTTCTCTAAAGAGAACATATATTTTTTTACAGAACCTCCTGATACGTTTGTTGAATTTTCCCCTTTTAATGGGGCGATATTTAAATTATAAGTGTTATCTAAAATTGTATTTTGGAATCTTCTTCCATATCCTGAAATACCTTCAGGTTTTTGTAATCTATCATACGTACTATACGTATCGGCTTTTGTGAAGACTCTACAATACTCCTCACCTAATCTCTGTTCAAAAAGAGGGTCTTTATAAGTTACAACTTGAGAACCTTTAGTTATTTGTTTGTATCCATCGTTGAAAATCTTACTTACTTGATTAATTGCGTTACCAACGTGTTTAAATCTTTGTTCTCCTTGTAGTCTATCCGCAGATTCAATTAATCTCTGTGTATCATCTAATATGGAACCAGGTTTAAATGGTATTGCGGTTGAATAGAACTTACTTTGTCCTGCCTTGTACTTCGGTGAAACCCATATAAAATTACTTTCTAAATTTCCTTGGTCAATTACCGCACCTGATTGAAGACCGAAATTTATCCTGCCTATGTTTCCTTCATAGTCCTTAGCCAATACATCGGGTCCGTAAACAGGTGCTTGGGTATCTCTACCATAGGCATCGATTGGTACCGCATTGATTGGCGAAGTTGCATAACTTGGTTCAGAAGTTATTGAACCTACATAATAAGCCCCTGGTAATTGTAATCCAAAATTATCTAATAGATTATTAATACCTGTTGTCAATACATTTCCTAATAATCCCCCTGCAATTGAATTACCATAAGCGGGTCTATAAATGTTATACGATAGATTGGAAAATAAAATACCCTTTTGACCTTCATTAGTGTTCTCTAAAAATATTTGAGATGGATTTATTTGTCTTGTAAGACTTCCATTAAATAACCCTCCTACAGTTGTGCTTCTTCCCGCAATCTGATTTATGGCTTCGCCTAACGTATCCGTAGCCCTTCCATTTAAACCATCTAAAAAGTAATCACCTGGTATTGGTGAGACAGGTTGATATGCCCCCTCTAATTTACTTTCAAAAGTATCATTTGTATTGGGTGTAGTTATTTTGAAACTAACTGAATTTTGACTACTTATATTATTTTCTAGATATACGGCATTTGTTTCTAATAATAAATCTTTTAGAACTTGTACACCAATTTTTGCCAAATATGAATCTTCAACAATAGAACCCGGAGTTCCTTGTATGTTAGTATTTTTTAATATGTTATAGGCGGTATAAGTAGATGCAACTATTTTAGCCCCAGGATTATCGTTTCTGATAACGGGAGCCCCTGAACCATCTTCAGGAAATAGAATTTCAGGACTTGATAAGTCAGGTAATGTTTGTTCGTAAGTTATACTACCTTGAGCCTCAGAATTAATTCCATTAATATTATATGGTTTTAAATTCAATAAAACTAGATTTTCTCTAAATGTTTGAGAAGGAGCATATGATAAAAAACTACCGTTTGATGGGATATTTACATCATCAGGATTTACATTAACGGGCGTTGTTGGCATTTTTCAGAGTGTTCTAAAAAATAAATAGATTGAGTTTCGTTTTTTTAGTGGTTGATTGATAAATTAACCGAAACCTGGAGGTATTACAGATTGGTTACCTGAAAGTTGTCCGTATGCACTTTGTTTATTTTTTATTTGACTAATAAATGCGTCTGTAAACTCACCACTATTAAGTTTTTTAGTAATTTCATCCGCAACTATTCTAGATGAGTCATTTTGAAGTCCTCTAACCTCAACAACTAAAGTTATTTCTCCACCAACATTAGTTGTAGATTCTGTCTTCATTGTTAATGGTGCAATTTCTGGGTTATTTCTTACCGCACTTTCAGGTAATTTAGATTCATTTATTTTTTGTAACCCATCTATAGTTACACCTGCCATATTTTTTTCAGGTGCAATCATAGGCGTTTCTTTAAAACTTTCTATTTTTAATGGTTCTTGTTCTATTTTAATTTCTTTTAGTTCTTGTTTTTCAACAACTGTGGGTTCAAAATTTTTAACACCTGATATTTTATTTTCAACAGATGTAAATGCATCACCAAACTTATCCATCATAGGTTGGATTAAGGTTGAGTAATTTTCGTCGGGAGTTGTATTTGATATAAATTTACTATAATCAATATTCATTTTATTTTCTTTGGTAGTTTCTTTCAAAGAATCTAAATTATCAGAAAATTTATCAGTTTGATTTGATATTGCACTAGCGATAGAATTAGTATCAAATTCAGGTATTTTAGTTATTTCAGGTTTATTTTCAACAAACTCCGTTTCTTTTATAATTTCATTTGTTTTAGTTTCTTTGTTTTCAACTATTGTTGGTTCAGGATTCTTAATACTTAATGCTTTGTTTTCAACAGATGTTAATGTTCCACCGAACTTATCCATTAGTGGGGTAATTAATGTTATAAATTCATCATTAGATGATGTTTTAGACGCAAATTTATTATCATCAATAACCATTTTATTTTCTTTGGTGGTTTCTTTCAAAGAATTTAGATTATCAACCAATTTTTCAGTATTAGTTTTAGAACTATCTACGATAGAAGCGATATCAATCTCAGGTGTTTTTGATATTTCTGATTTAATTTCAAAAGTTTCTGTTTCTTTTATGACTTCATTTGTCTTAGTTTCTTTATTTTCAACTACTGTTGGTTGTAAATTTTTAATGTCAGATACTTTGTTTTCAACAGATGTAAATGCATCACCGAACTTATCCATTAGTGGGGTAATTAATGTTATAAAATCCTCATTAGATGAAGTTTTAGATGCGAATTTATCGTAATCGATATTCATTTTATTTTCTTTGATAGTTTCTTTCAAAGAATTTAAATCATCAGAAAATTTATCAGTTTGATTTGATATTACATTAGCGATAGAATTAACATCAAATTCAGGCATTTTAGGAATTTCAGATTTATTTTCAACAAACTCTGTTTCTTTTATAATTTCATTTGTCTTAATTTCTTTGTTTTCAACAACTGTTGGTTCAAGATTTAAACCATTCTTTAATTCACTTACACTATTAGTTAATTTTTCATTGTTACTTGCAAGAGTATCATTTAATTCACTAAAATCGAATTTGGGTGTTTTTGGTGTCTCTGAATTAACTTCAACAAAATTATTTTCTTTTATAATTTCATTTGTTTTAATTTCTTTGTTTTCGAGTATTGTTGGTTCAGGTAATTTAACACCAATTATTTTTTCTTGGGCTAAAACAAATTCATTTAATTTATTTACTATGGGTTCAAAAATTGAAGCGTAGTTTTCGTCTTCTTTTTCTTGTATTTGTAATTTGTCATAATCAATTACAAACTTTGACTCTTTTACCGTATCAATTAATAAATCTACTCTTTGAATTAACCTGTCAGTTTGTGCAATACCGTTATCAATAACGGGTGACATATTTAATTCTGGTGTTTCTTTTTGTTGTACTACTGCTGTCAACAATTCTTCAATAGTCGCATCAATACCTTTTTTATTTTCATCTTCCTTAATTTGTTCCGGTGTTTTTTCATTTGGAGTTGTGATTGTTTGAGAGTTCATAGAATTTTTGTACTGTTCCATAGTGGCATCTAAAGACTCGTGCCAATTTAAACTTGGTGCAGGTGTTGTGGATGTTGCCGTTGCCGTTGCGGCTGCCGCACCCGCATCTTTGACTTTAGATTTTGCAACTTCATCTGTAATATTTTTACCTAATTTCTTAACCGGGTCTATTATATCCATAAGACTTTCTTTTAGTTTGGGACCTATATTACTCACAACCCCACTTAATGCTTCTTTAAATTTCTCAGGGTCAAGGTCTTCACCGGGTTTAGGTATCGCACCTTGTAATTTAAGAAATAATTGACTCGGTAATTCTTGTAATAAGTTTTGAGCCAACCCGTTAATCTCATCGGCCATTTCATCGTGAAAATCTTTTTTTGTTGTTTCGTCTTTTTTAAAGGCACCTTTTATTAATGGATTAGCAACATTTCTATCCATTTCTCTTCTAAATTCTTGACCCGCTTTTCCTCTAGCCAATCCACCTCTTGGTGCAGAGGCGATGAATTCCATAGCCTTTAACATTTTTTGACTTACAGTCAATTGGTCTTTTGCAATTTCTTCTAAAGTTTTAGGTATCGCCTGTTGTTTTAAAAACGCAACATCATCAGGGTCTAATTCATTAACGAACTTTTGTTCTCCACTTTTTACTGTAACAGCAAACCCTGTTTTACCATCCTTTTCAGTAAATTGGGATAGGTTTGCAATCATTTCTCGGTCATCTTCCGAAATTGGTACTTTTAATGCCGGAAAAGATATTTTTTTCATCTTGTATTCCAATTCCCCTGACTTAATGGCCATTTTGGCCAACTCATCTTTGGACATTCCCATCGCAAGTGCTAACTCTCTTAATCTTCCTTGTTCACCTGGTAGTATACTAACTTTACCTGACGCCTCATCTATTTTTGTTAAACCTTTTGTTACATTGACAATTTGATTCATTAATTCATCAGGATTATTTTGACCCAAATCCATTATTTTAAGTGGGTCTAACAAATCTGATGATGCAACACCTAACCTTTGCATGCTAGCCGCGAGTTCTATTGCCTGTTCAGGGTCAAATGCCTTCTCCGCCATATTAAAGACACTTTGCATGTTAACTCCTAATACTGCGGATTTAGCAACCATCTTTGACAATCCTTCAATACCTCCTTGAAAATTGTATATATTAAGGTTTTTTAGATTGTCTGACACCCCTTTTGTTACGGCACCAACATTAACACCTAACTTTTGAGCGACTTTGGCCGCGGTTTCCATCTGTGTTGATACGTCGGTTAGTTGGAACCCTGCATCTGTGAAATTCTGTGCTAAATCTTTTGTTGATACACCTGTCGCTTCTGCCGTAAGTTCTAAACTTTTAATTACGTCAGAAGATGCAACAACATTTCTATTAGTAACGATAGAAATTTCTTTAACAATATCTCCTGCCCTCTTCATTGACGCCTCATACGTCATGGCGTTCTTTGAGAGTCCGAGAATACTCGTAGCGGATTTATTGATTTGGTTTTCCATTTCAATAACTCTATCCCCCGCAAATCCGAAAGTCTCTGCTAATTGTTCTCCGGATGCCTCAAGTTGAGCCATCGGTCCGAGTATATTTGATACTCTAGCCGTTAATAAATTAAATTCATTTTGTAAACTAGTAGGGTTGTAAATACTGCCGGCATCAGGTGCTTTGTTCGCATCTGGCGTCTTTGTCTCTCCTGCTTCTTGCATCATAATATAATCTTTTTAGATAAATACAACCCCTATCTGTTTTTAGGTGTGTTATCCTCTACAATCTTATCCAATAGATATCTTCTCATATAAGAAGGTAATATGAGAAAATCACTATATGATGTGTTAATGTACTTCGCTAAATAATAATATTGGTCTATTAAAGACTTGGTGTAATCAGAAGAATGGCCGAAAAAAGTCCACCCCGAAGGTGATGTCAAATTCAACCTTTTCTCCTGACGGGGCTATTGCGACTCTTTTTAAATCTAAACTTGGTTCGTTTTCATTCAAGAAATTTCTGATGAACTTTGAATCCCCAATCGGTAACGTTTCTACTGTTTGAGAAATGAATCCTCTATCTTCGTTATCGTTTAGTGCTATAATTTGTTTGTTTAATCTCCAAGATACTTTTGGTGCCACTCTACCTTGAGGGTATTCGTTGGTCATTCTTTCTATTTCCATAGTATCAAACATATTGAGTGGTTTTAACTTGGCAATCAATCCACTTTTAGGTAATGTGACTTCGAAGTAACCTTGTTCATTTGGTTTTTGTTCACATTTTTTAATATTCAACTCATCTAACAATAATGTGTGATTGAACTTTTCTTTAGTTACTGGGTCTGTTAACGAAATATTATATTCGTGTCCAAACGATGTGTTTCTTAAGAAGATTAATATTGCTTCTATATCACCTGTTAATAATTCTTCAGGTCTTAAATCGGGTTCAAACAGTTTGTTTCTCAGTAATGATAATACCACACCGTCTTTCGCACTATTATTTAGTGAACCCAAGATGATATTTTCATCCGCAGCGGTAAGGTAACCTACTTTTACAGATTTCTTTTTTGATTTGTAAAAAATCCCACCTGTTGGTAACTGTACCATATCGTGAGGTAGGGAAAATGACTGTTGTCCGTATGATTGATAATCTTCCATAATTTGTTTTTGTTTCAAACATACGTCAGTTTAATTTAAAATAAACAAAAAAAGTCCCATAAGGGACTTTTGATGTGAAATATTTGTTGTTTTAGTATACTAAAATACAACGGTCCATTCTTAAATTCGCCGAAATGTCAGCAATCGCATCAGAATTGTATGCCAAACTTCCGAAGTCAACACTTGATAAGAAGGTTCCTTGTAGAATCCATTTTTCCACAACAACACCTGTCGGGTCTAACATTTCCAAGTCAACATCTTTTTTATACCCTGCGGCATAACCCATACGTCCTGTTACAGATTCTGCACACAAACGTACCCATTCCATCAAGGCTTGTGAAGCGGATGGACCGATTGGGTCACGGAATTTAACACCGATTTCGTCCCAATTGAATCTACCTGCAACGTATGTTGAAGTATTTAGAAATTGAATCTCGGTCGCAGCAATTTTTATTGATGGTCTTTTTGCACTTTCCACAAACCATTCGTTGATACCTAAACTTGATGGAAATCTCAAGATAAACCTATTCTGTCTTTTAGGTTCATACGGTATCGGCATTTTCATTAGTAAATCAGCCATTTTATTTAATTTTTTAGTTCAGTTTATTTTTTTATGATAAATATTATCAAGTTTATTTTTTTTTAATATTTTCTTTTAATTCCTCCCGCAGTTGAGTAGGTTTGTAGAATGTTATCAGGTTCATTTTCAAAATGTTTTTTCATAGTTTCTACATTTCTAATATCATCATCTGAAAAACCTAAAGTTGGTTCTGGTATAAAATTATTACTTACATCATTTTTTAAGAAAGCCTTTTTTCCAATTGTTTTTGACACTTCTTTTATATAAGACATAAATTCTTTCATCGCATTTATTTTTCCTTCTTCAGGACTAATTGATGAACCTTCACCATATGCTACAGGATAAAATCTACATAAATCAAGATACTCGTTTAGTATTTCCATTTTATCTTGGTTTCCTTCGAATCCTGCAATATCTCTATACTTTTCAAGATTTCTAATAAGTTCTGTGAAGGATATACCATCTCTGTTTGACAATATAAGATTATAACAAGCCTCTCTTAAAACAGATGGTGTATGACCTCTTGCGGTGATAATTGCGAATATTGAACCGTTATTAATCGCTTCAACGAAATCAGACCAAGCAGGACCAGTAGGTGCTGTCATTGAGTCTATTATAAATTTCTTATCTCCCGAAACTACGAAGTTTCTAAAAGCGTTATCCGCATAACCTACGATTGTATTACCATCATACTGAAAGTCTTCTTTACCTATCATAGTTCTATGATGTGCAAAATCTTCGGTTGACATTCCAACTTCTTCACCATCATCGGTTTTCAAGATAATTTTTGTCGGCATGTTCATAATATTATCATCCCAATCAAAAGCGTAATACTTCATGTCGGGAGTTCCAGCCTCCGTAATCCCTTCGGATACGGAAGCCGGTCTTTTATATATCCCTTTTTTAATCATTTTGACAATTTTTGAATCAATCTCTCTAATTGAGCCTCACTTATAACTATTTGTTTCGGTTTGGACTCTTTTATTTGAGTTGTATTTTTTTTATTGCTCATATATTAGATGTTTTCAAACGACGCTCCTGTTGGAGTGATATAGAATGTTATATCAATGAATTCTAACGCTCTTGTAGGTTTAATATAAATTGAACCAACAAGTCTATTATTATCCAAGTCTTCAGGTGTATTTCTAACAGTTACTCTGAAATCATAAAGACCTCTATCTCTTCTAATTGAATCCAAGATTGGATTAACTGAATCCAAGAATTGTTGTCTTACGATATCGTCGTTTTGTTCGAATAGTAATCTTACAGAAACCGCTGAAATCAACTTACGTGCTTGTAATAACAATCTTCTTACGTTGATTCTATCAAGTGCTGATTGAGCGATTTGTAAAGTTTTATTACCCCAAATTACAGTTCCAACATCAGAGAAAGTTGCAATTGGATTGATTCTTCCTTCGTAAAGGATGTCTCTATCTTCTTGTGAAAGTTTCTTTCTCGCTTTAACAGAATTTACAAGACCTCTTGTATAACCCGCAGTTGCGAACCAAGGGAATGCAACATTATCAGTAAGTGCCAAGTTTCTTGTAACCTCTGCAGTTGGTGGAAGATAAATCTGTGTATTATTTACAGTATCTCTTGTTAATACCCAAGGGTAGTAAGTAGCGGTATAATTCGAATCGATATTTGAGTTAATCAAGTTATCTACCGCAGATTGTGGTAATATTTGTTCCGCAGTGTCATTTGTGTTAGGAACAAACATATCCCAGTCAGGTGTAGTTGCGATATAAATAGAGTCCGCTCTGTCCACTTCCGCAATATTAATTGCACTATTCACTAACAATAAGTTGTTAACATAATCAATACCCGGAGTAACAAACACGTTAATGTTAATCGCTTCAGGGTTTGACATACTTTCCATACCTAACAAGTAAGCGTAATAGTCAGTATTTGCGTAATCAACACTGTTTTGGTCAATTGTTATTTGTTTGAACATACCTTGACCCGTAGCACTTGGATATCTTGAATTAGGACACGCTCCTTTTTTATATCCTGTTCCACCTAAAATAAATCTGTCAGTGTTAGTTCTTGACTCACTATAGATGTCCCAACCATCAAAACCACCTGCAGGTAATACAGTGAATTTTCTTGCGAATGTTCTAAAGTAAGGGTTATCTTGACTTTCAGGTTCCGATTGGAAAATTGCATCTCCAACGAAGAATTCAGGGGTTCCACTTGTTGTATAAGAATTAGAAATGGTAATCGCACTTGCCATAATATCCATGTGGAAACCTCTAACTTTATAATCCCAAGCATCTTGTGTGGATTCCACACATAAATTACCCGCCTTTATTTTTCCTTTGTAATCAAAGAAATCTCCGTCAATACCAACTTTATCAGATATACCTAAATAAGTTCTTCTTACATTATCACCATTAGTTGTAATAGAGATTCCTGCTCCGATTGGGGTGTTGAAAGGTGGTTCGAATACTGTAGTGCCAGGTATTTCATATTTTGTTTTATAGATAACAAAAGGTGGAATATTAAGTGAACTTCCACTATATGTTCTAATTGTGTATCCTTCAAATCCACATGGTAATGAATCTTCAGGTGCATCTTCATTAACCTCAACCATTATAAATTTAGATATTAAAGAATATTCACCATTTTTAGAACCAATTTTCTTAGCCACATAATTATTTAAATTAGGGTTCATAGAACATTGGGTGAATTTTTCAATAACAGTTGGGTTTTGGTCTGAATCGTAATAATCTCTGACTAAAACATCGAAAGTATTACTCACAAATGACATGTTAGCCAAAGAGATTTTAACTTCTCTATTTGCTGATGTACCATCAGAAATTGTTATAATTTTGAATAATCTAAATACAGTATCACCTCGTACTTCAGAAACAACCCAAGGTGTTTCAGGTGTTTGATAAGGTTCTAGATAGTTAGCAATTGACAAACTTGATGTTGCACCCGAGCTTCTTACGGAATCAAGAGGAATTAAATTACAATTCAATCCTCTAATATATCCTTTATTATATGCGTAGTTAAGTAAGTTAGAATAACTTTCTTCCACGAATAATGGAACCTCTGTTCTTGGTTTATCAAAGTTAGAAACTCCAAATACTTTTGAAAGGTAATTAGTATTAGAATTCAGTAATGATGTTTCAAATTGGAATGTTTGATTTGTTCTTGTAAGACCTGAGATTTTAAAAGTAGAATATGGATTAGATGATACTCCTGAATATGAGCCAGTACAAACCATATTTACATTTGTTGTTGCCGATACCTCATAAACAGGTCCATTGTCGGAAATATATGCCGCTTTACCTCTTGAACGTAAAGTTGCAACAACTAAATTATCGTAATCGGAATATGGAGTTCCTGAGTATTCGAAAACACCTATTTGTAGATTTCCATCAATTTCAGTTGTTAAGTCTTGGAAATTTCCACCTCCAGGATAGGGGATTATATAAAATCCTAATCCTGAGTATGAACCATTATTATTTTCAAAAGTTGCATAATACCAAGGGTCATTATCACTACTTGATAAAGTATTTGCGGATAATGAAACAGAATTAACTCCGAATACATTTGTTTGAGCGGTATAAGCATTTAATGAATTATAATCTGAGCTTGGTATAGAACCCCAAAAATAAGCAATTGGTTGGTCTTGTACACTACCAGTTTGTTCATAATACGCTACAACATCTGAAATCCAATCGTTAATGTCTTGAGCGATTGTTGAGGTACTTCCGTCAGTTTTTCTGTAACTTTGATTAACGTCTATCCCACCTAAAAAAGAACTTACCGCAGATTCATCGAATCCGTAGGTATAGGTAGTAGGGTCACTGCTTGGTGTATTAGCTGAATATGCAATCTGTACTGAAGTACTAGTAGTACCATTATAACCAACGGTACTTGGTTCAACATTAGCCACGGTTTTTATAGACCATGATGGACCCGCATCATAACCTGATAAACCAAGAATTCTTGAAACGAATAATTGATTTGATTGTTGTAAATATGATTTAGCGATATACGCCGCCTCATATTTAGGAATTTGTGTGTTCACAAATTTTTCTGGAGATGTACCACCGAATATTGTTTGAAATTCGTCATAGTTCTTGATGAAGATTGGTTCGAAAGCGGGACCTTTTAAAGTCTCACCAACAATACCCAATGTAGTTACACCAACACTAGAAGCAACGAATGATAAATCAACTTCAGATGTGTAAACTCCAGGAGAAACGAAAACTTTACTGTTTGCCATTTTTTTTGAGTTTTTTAAGATTTATTATTTTCTCAATAAATATTATAGAAAAAACCAAAAACTTTACTCTTTACAAAATATTTATAAATTAGGTAGATTATTTTCTGCCTTTTTTATCTTATGGATTCTAAAGACTCGGAAGTAAAAAATTTAAAGATTTCTAAAGAAGTTCACGACATCTTAAAGAGGTATTGTGAAAAAAGAGGGATAAAAATTTATCGTTTTTTAGAAACTTTAATTCGTGAAAAGTGTGTTGACAAGAAAGATATATATGGGGAAAACTAACTATTATTGAGTGATTCAAAGGTAATAGTTGATTCCAAAGTATTGTCAGATTTTGTTACTATAAACTTAGCGTTATCATTAGTGCTTATAAGAATAGTTGTTAAATCTGAACCGTAGTAATCATTATCAATATAAACATCAAAAGATAAAACATTGGTCGTGTTTATTAATGATAAAGAATCAGTTAAGTTAAATGTTCTTACAACTTCGGTAGTTCCAGATGGAAAATCTAAAACAATTTGTTTCATTTCTTGAGGTTCGTTTCTACCTTTTGTTTTTTTAGTTATAATTTTCCCGTCTGTTTCAAACACTTGTATAAACCTATTTACCGCAGGACTTACGGTAAACTCTTCCTCATCAATTAAGAACCCTAACATTATAAATTCGTAACTTTGGACGTAGTACTTTCTTTTATCTAAATCCATTACCGATTCATCACTAATGTTGTTCCATATGATAGGGATATAGTGTCCTTTAATTGTTGCATACGCCTGTCTTGATGCAAATTTTCCAAGTACTTTTTGATTAAAACTATTTAATTCCCTCATTCTATTACAAACAATTTTTACTTGATATGTAATATCAACAGGTATAGGTTGAGGTATTTTATATACGTCGGCACCTAATTGTTTACCGTCCCAAGTTGGTACTGTTGCATAAAAATATTGTCTTCTATTTGGTATGTTATATATTAAAGCAGGATTTGTTCCAAACTTAACTTCAGGAGTTCTTACTGTTGTTATAAATGGTGGTTTTACGTTGAAATCTAAATCAACGAAGTTCCAAGTTTCGGTAAACTGGGCCCAATTCTGTGTTGTGATTATTATATCAACAACAGGAACTAATGCTCCATCAACAACGAGTTTAAGTTCATCTCTGACAAAATCCATAAACCCCCTATCCAAATCCGCATGTAATATCGATTTAGGTAAGAATGTACCATCTTGATTAATTTTATCTACCAACTCTTCTCTTCTCGGAAATAAAGTTTTTGGATAATTAAGTGGTATGTTTTTTTTAATTTTTTTTGGAAATCCCATTTTATAATCCTCTAAATTCGTTATCCGTTACAGGAGCGGCGGTTATTGTTCTGTAAAATGGTTTGTATCCAGCATACGTATGTTTGTTATCTGAAACAATACGACCATCATCTATTACTGAGTAATATCTAACTCTTGTTTCTGATTCATAATATCCGATATAGTCACCAAATGCAATGTCAACACCCAATTCTTGTAGATGTTTTGAATACACAGACACTTTTAAATTACCTGGTTCGGTTTGTTCGATTTTTGAATTACCATACGCCTTATTTGTAGGGGCGGCAACTTGCACATAACCCTTAAATTCTATTGGCGGGTCAAACTGAACTCCGTCTTTGGTTGTTTCACCATAGACATCATCTTTTTTTGTTTTGATTCTGTTGACACGATATAATACCAAAGTAAAATTCATATCTCCCTCTAACCACTCTGAACCCATATCAATGTCCAAATCGTAGTCTTCAGAACCAAAGAATTTACCTAATCTTGTAATTGGGACTTTCTTAGCCATAATATTGATAAATATTTGTTGTTCACTTATTTTTGGTTATAAAACAATTTTTTTGGAAAACGTATTCTCAATAGAACAAAAGGCGATTGATATTTTATCTTCTTACGAGGGTGGTAATAATTTTATATTAAGATTAAAGCAACAATCTTTAGTTAATAAAAAGTTCTTCCCAACGAGAACACAATCTGATTATATAATTACATATCACAATGAAAAACCAAAGGTCGCTAAAAAGTGGGTTGATTTAGACCCCTATTTTGCAAGAAAGTTCGCAGATGAAAAATTGTTTCGTGAGGTCCCTGATAAAATCTATGTAGAAAAACTTTTAATAGAAAAAGAAAAATCTTATCATATTTGGGGAAAGTTTTTTGAATCTGAACATTTAAGTGACTTTTGGGTACCTAAAGGAGCATTAATTAAAACTCACACGGTAGAAAAAGTTGATATCGATTATTCAAAGTATAGTCATAGACCTCCTCTTTCACATCAAAAAGAAGCGATTGAGAAATTAGCAGGAAGTAAAAGGTTTATTTTAGCGGATGATATGGGGTTGGGTAAGACCACCTCAACTATTATCGCAGCGTTAGAGTCAGGAGCAAAAAAAGTATTAATCATTTGTCCCGCATCACTTAAAATAAATTGGTCAAGGGAAATTGAAAACTATACAGATAAGTCAATTTATATATGTGAAGGTAAGAATTTCTCATCAGACCACCATTTTGTTATCGTTAATTACGATATTATTAAAAACTTTCACGACATTAAAGATAAAGAAAACTCACAAATTATTAATTCTAAGTTTGATTTAGTTATTATTGATGAAGCTCATTACATTAAAAATTCACAAGCCCAAAGAACAAAACTAATTAATCATTTTGTTAAGAATATTAATAGAGTGTGGTTATTAACGGGAACACCAATTACATCTCGTCCAATTGATTATTATAACTTATTATCTTTGGTTGAGTCTCCTGTCGCTCAAAACTGGATGGCTTATGTAATTCGTTTTTGCGAAGGGTATCAGTTTAGAGCGGGTCAAAGAAAAGTATGGAACGTAAATGGGGCATCTAATTTGGATGAACTACGTGAAAGAACTTCTAAACAAATACTGCGTAGATTGAAAACTGATGTATTAGATTTACCTGAAAAGATTATTAGTCCAATTTATTTGAGGTTAAAATCAAAAGAATATGAAAATCTTATGGGTGAGTATTTTGATTGGTTTAGAAATAATAAAGAAGAATCATCGTCACTGACAATTCAGTTTTCAAAATTAATGAAAGTAAGACAAGTAATTGCAGAAGAAAAAATTTCTCAAACAATCGAACTCGCAGAAAATATTTTAGAGCAAGGTAAGAAAGTTATTATATTTTCGAACTTCACGGAACCATTAAAAAGAATTCACGAACACTTCGGTAAGATGTCTGTATACTTGGATGGTTCAACCTCAAAACCCGCAAGACAAAAGGCTGTGGATGATTTTCAAGATAACGATAAGGTTAAAGTGTTTTGTGGAAACATAAAGGCCGCAGGTGTTGGTATTACCTTAACATCAGCAGAGGTTGTAATATTTAATGACCTATCTTTTGTTCCATCAGACCATTCACAAGCCGAGGATAGAGCATATCGTTATGGTCAAAAAAATAGTGTTTTAGTTTATTATCCTTTATTTGAAAACACTATAGAAGGTGCAATATATGACATCTTAATTAGGAAAAAAGGGATATTTGAAACCGTAATGGGGGACAACTTGGATAGGGGTAGTGTTGCTGAACTAATACTCGATTCAATCAATAGTCGTGAATAATTCAAATTCAAAGGATATTTATGATAACGAATATATAATTTTATAATGAAAAAACTTCAAGAGAAAGTAGAAAAAATAGCCAACCAAATAAAAGAGATAGATACAAAGGAAAATGAAAAATTGTTTATAAATGAAATGAAAAAAATAGGGATTGAGAAACTACCATATTCCTATTCATCCTTAAAACAATTCATCGACCCAGAGACAATGTCTTATCACTACAACGGACATTACAAAACGTATGTAGACAAATTAAATGACGCATTAAGTAAAAAAGATTACGGTGATGTCGAGTTAGAAGAAATAATTAAATCAATCGGTAAGTATAATAAAACAATTAGAAATAATGCCGGAGGAGCCTTTAATCACGCCTTATTTTGGAAAATGTTATCACCAACCGAACAGAAATGTGGTGGTGAAATTTACAATAGAATAAAAAAGGATTTCCATAACTTTTTGGGATTTAAACAAGAGTTTACCGAAAAGGCAAAAAGAAATTTCGGTTCAGGATGGATATGGTTAGTTTTAACCAAATCAGGTAGTTTGAAAATTATGACAACACCTAACCAAGATAATCCACTTATGAACCTTGTTAGAAATGGTGGGTATCCTCTATTGGGTCTTGATTTATGGGAACACGCATATTATTTACGATACAAAAACAAAAGAGACGATTACGTCAAAAACTTTTTCAAGGCAATTAATTGGAAGTTTGTAAATAAAATGTACACTATGAAAGTTAAAACAAAACTTGATGAATCGGTCACCACCAAAAAAATAATATCTGAAGGTGTTAGCGAATCATGCTCAAAGCAAGAAAACGAGGCTTATAGATTTATTTTTAACACCAATTTAAAAGTTAAAAAGGCATATAAAATAGGAATCAATTATATATTAAGACAAGTTTTTTCTGACAGATATTATAAAGACAACGAATATGGTGATGGGGAAATGTTTGGAATTTATGACTTAGAGGGTGAAGGAAGGTCTGTTTTGAATTTTCTAAACACTAATTACTCAGGATTTTGTATATTAGTTAACGATATCAATAAATTGTTAAAGGCAAATAATGAAAGACCTCTAAATTTTATTGGTCGAACTCCATCTGAACAATTTTATGAAATTCATAGAATGATTAAAATAATTGATGAATTTAAACTTAGAATTTTTTCCACTAAATCCAAAACTTTTCAAAACTTAATCGCGACTTTAAGTAAAACAAGTGAAATTGGTAAGGTAACAGAAGAGTTTGCGGTTATAAAATTAAAAGAAAGATACGGAAATGAAAACGTTTCTTTGGTTGGAAAACTAGGTAGTTCTAAAGACGCCAACGAAGGTATTGATTCGGAAATTATTGTCGATGGAAAAATTATGACAGCACAAATTAAACCTTTTGGTAGTTATACTTTACAGGATGGTGCATATACATTATATAACACTGCCAGTGTAAAAGAATATCTCACTGATTGGCTTGTTTTTTTCAATAAAAAATCGGGAGTGTTAGTATTTGATAATAACAATACTAAGATTGTGGGAGGAAATTATACTATACCATCAACATCTTTAATAGAACATATAAAATGAAAATTATAATATCTGAAAGTCAATTAATTAGATTACAGGAAAGTCAAGAAGAACGGTTTGACATGTTTGATACCGACTATTTAAATATATTATACAAAAATAGTAAAAAAGGAAAAAATAATTCGGCTTATAAATTATTGGCAATAAGAGCATCTTTAGAAAACGAATCTTTAATACGTGATTTAAATCAAAGTATTGAGACCCTATACAAATTTTTTAATAGAAAAAACTCAGGCCTTTTACCAAAAATATTGGAATTAGCGTTAATAGATAGGAACAAAACTATAAATGACTTAAAAATTGTTTCCGATTTCATCAACGATGCTGATTTTAACGATGATGTGACCAAAAAACAATTAATAAGATTAAGAAATATGACTGAAGTCCCTGATGACTTAGAAGACATATTAAGGAATGTAAGAGAAAAAGAATATTCAAAATATGAGAAGGAGTACGAGGGTGATTATTTTGACCTCAAAAGAACTGCACTTTCTTTACAATATAAATGTGGTGATGACATAGATAAAAGTTTTTTGAAAAAAATACAGAAATTCGAAAGTGTGTCGGAGGAGGATTTTAAAAAATTACTTATAAACATAAAGAATTGTGTGAAATCATCTTTAAGTGAAAAGGTTGTTGTAAAATCAGATATAGTATCTAAAACCCCTCTTTACGTTATGGATAATGGAGTAAAAACTGAGGTGTTTAAACAAGGTTCTAATTTTGAAGTTAAGAAGATGGACGTTAATATCGATAGTTATTTATCAGAATTTTTTTCAATTTTTAAACAAACAAAAAATAAAGAATACAAAGGTTCGTATTTAGAAATTTATAACTCAGTAATCCGTGGTCTATATGAGTGGGTAAAAGGTGAGGGTCAAGAATATCTTGATAGTATTAAAAACAATATGGAGGGGATTGCTTATGAAAATTTCACAATCGTCCCAATTAAATATATTGATTTTTATTGGTCAAATGTTGGTCAAAGAGGGTGTGATGAATTAAGATTATCCATTAGATTCCGTATAAAAGCAGAATATCAAAATAAAACAATCGAAGCATACGTTTTTACTAAAACTTCGGATATTTTAGAGAAAAAAGAATTACGGGTTTCTAAACAAGAAGTAGAAAAGATAGTTTGCTAGATATTTATATAAAAAAATATTACTATGGCTGTCATACCAGAACCCGATAGAAGTAAACTATATACCCAAGTAAAACACTTGTTAGGTGCTCCACTTCGTTCCATTGAAATTGTAGATGAACAAATGGATACTCTATTGGAGTTTTCTATTCAAGATTACGCGCAGTACGTACAAGATTGGTTAATTGAATCTCAATGGACTTCTCTATATAATCTTAACTTGGATACTCAATCTTTATCTAGAGCGTTTCTAACTAAGAGTTTAGATTGGGAAAATAGGTATTCATACGCATACTCAAAAATTGTTGGATTACAAAGTAACGGTGATTGGGTACTAAAGAAAGATTATATTCAATTAGAAAAGGGAAAACAAATTTATGAAATTCCTGCGGGTAGAGAAATAAACGAATTACTTTGGTTTACTCCTGCAACATTAAATAATGTTTTTTTTGACCCTTGGTCTTTTGGAGGTATCGGTTCAGGTGGATTAGGTGGTGCAGGTGGATTCGCACAAATGGGTAACACTGCCGGTTCATATTTTATGATGCCAGCATTTGATATGTTACTTCGTATGCAAGAGGTAAACATACAAAGAAGAATTATTGCGGGAGATTTAACTTATCGTGTAACCGCTCTTCCTGATGGTAAGAAAGCGATTCACTTAATGCAAACACCGGGTGGTAAATTTGATTTCGGTAACGCACAGATGATGCAAGGACAAGTTTGGTATTGGTATTATGATACAGAAGGTGCTGACAGAGATTCTTGTTTAAAGTCTAATCCTGACATTATCAAACTACCGTCTGATGTTCCTTTTGATGAGTTAAATTGGGTTGAGTTAAACAACCCCGCAAAACAGTGGATACGTAGATGGTTTGTCGCTTACGTTAAAGAAACTTTATCAAGAGTCAGAGGAAAATATAGTGGTAACCTTAAAACACCTGACTCCGAATTAACTTTAGATTATACCTCTTTAGCAACTGAAGCGAAAGATGAAAAAACCAAATTAATTGAAGAATTAATTGGTGCTGAGGGTAGATTAACAAGATTGAAACCGGAAAAGGTAATGGAGAGAGAAGCGTTAATCGCAGAAAATCTAAACAAACAAATGAAGTTTAGAGCATTTCCAAGACAAATATATGTAATTTAATATGGCAATTATTCGTTCAATTCCATCTGAAAAAGTTATTGGTGGTAGAATTATAAAATCATCAGAAATTGTTTTAATTTCTGAATCTGAATATACATCAAATGGTGAAGGTTTGATAATTGTGAAAGACGTACCATTTTGTAAGTTAAAATTAAGTCATATTGCTACGGACCACGTTAGGGTAAAATCTTTAACTAACACACTTATAATTCCTGATATAGGATTGTTTGACGAAAAATATGATGAGTTATCTATAAATTCAGAATCTTGTGTTGAGTTTTACTTCGCACAAGGAAACTGGTACATCACATCAAGTGATGGGTTGAAGTTATCTTAGATAAATTCTTCCCACCCCTCTTCTGCTAATTCATACATATAATCAGGTTCAAGTCCTCTTTTTTCCCAATACTTAACTTCAGGTTCAGAAATAGTTAAAACCTCCTCCAATGAATCTTGGTCACCCTCTTCAAATGGAACACCGTTAATCAACTCACACTGTTCTTTTGTAAACAGTCCACGACCTTCAGGGTCAGTTATTAACATTCCATCTCTCACTTCTTGTTTAAACACAACAAGTAATGGTTCAATTCTTTTATTGAAAACACTGATTGCTCTTGGGATATTGTATTCACCTTTTAAATCGGGGTTGTTTTCCAACTCCTGCCTATCTAACATATAACAATTAAGTTTCACATATGATTCCATCATTTCTAATGGAATTTTACCATAACCCTCCATCATATTATCCAAATCTTCTTGGGTCCAACCTTTCTTTGGTTTGTTTACTTTTTGAACGTCTCCGTGAGATGCCTTCACACCATTGTTAACATAGTAAATAACATCACCAAGATTTACTTTAATCTTGTTTTTAAGAGCAAGTTCCATATGAGCCATTCTTGACATCGCATGTCCTGCCTTTGTTTTCTCATTACATCTTTTTTCATAATCATTCAAAGACAATTTTACTTTAGCACGTTGAGCGATTTTCATAAGTGGAATTTCTTGGTCAAATATCTTCTGTACATATTCGTAATACCATTCAACAAACTCTTGCCCTTTACCCTCCAATAACATTTTGATTCCCTTATCCAAGAAGTCCTCAATATATAATGGTAATTTCTTTGACTTAATTGTATTTCCCGTAAGTTTGATTTTACCTTTGTCCGTCATCAAAGCGTAGTTTTTTCTTGCTAAATTAATACACGAAGGCCAAGTTCCATCAGTATCTAACGCCATTTCACCTTTCATAAACATATCGTTAAATTCAGCAACATCGGCATCCGCACCTTTATATTCTTTACCCTCTTTAACTTTCCAATTGTTTCCTTTACCGATATAAATTCTTTCATCACATCCTTCAGGTTTTGAGAAGTTAACACCGTCCGTATCCATTACAAGTGGCATGTATCCCTTATTCATAAAAAACTTAATCATCATACGAAGATATTGTCTTCCTGTACAAGTGATTTGTTCACCCATATACATATCTCCCCAATGAAATACCTGTGGTGCGGATAACGCCCCGAACATCGAGTTAATGAAAATCTTAATAGGTAATTGTTTTCGGTCATAAGATAGTGACCTTTTCTTATCCGTTTTCTCATATTCTCCCGCTAAGTTCTTATACAAAATACGAGTATCTCTGAAATACTTTAACATCGCTTTCATTCCCTGTAATACATCACATTCAGGAAACACATCATGTACAAGTTGTATGGATGGGTAAAGTGAAGAAAAGTCGAGTTTTAATACATCCTTTGAGTATCCTACCCTTAACAATCTTGATAGACCCCCTACGAAATCTTGTTTGGACTGCTTCTCAGGAATCGCTAATTTGTATTTATAAGACCAAGCGAGCATCAACATCTTCCAAAGAGTTGCCGTACCCATAGTTGATATTCTTTCATATGTTGTAGGTACCATAGATGCCAAAAGAAAAGTCCCTTGGTTAAATTCATCATCGACCAATAGGGTTTCTTCCAAGTCATCGTCAAGGTATCTCTCAACAATTTCATCACCTTTTACTTTTATATATGTGTCGGGAAAACGAGTGTCTAAGTTTTCAAATGCAGGGTTATCAGCCCTCTTATACTTTCCGTTTTTAACATTTAACCAATAATCTTCTTTTTTTGCGTACATTGAACCGATTTTATCGTGGTCGATGTATACTCGGTCCTCGGCTTCAGCGTCGATATATTGGGTAATGTATTTAAGTCCCGCCGATTTAATGTTTGAGTTAATTGCTTGAGCTCTTCTTACTGAGTGTAAAATATCAATAATATTATAACCCCACATCCCAACTTGATTATACTTCTCAACCTCATTTGCCAATTTTAACATATTCTCTTTTTGTGATATATTATAATTGGGGTTTAATGTCTTACAAGTTTTCTTAACGTCAATATTAAGAACTTTACATCTTTCAAATATCCAAAACCAGTCGAAGTTAAATGAGTTATATCCTCCAATAATTGATGGTTTTAATGCATCAATTAATTTAAAGAAAGAAATTAACCCTTCTCTTTCTTGTTCAGGAGTTGCACATTCAATTACTTGTTGGAATCCTTTATTTGTTTTAATTCCAATCATGAAGATACGACCGTCTTTAGGTTCCAAAGAGGTCGTCTCCAAGTCAAATACAAACCTTGTAATGTCGTTATATTCTTCAAATCCTTTAAACAATCTTTTTTCTTTTGAAATTAAGTATTGTTCTACAGGTGGTAGAATTAATATTAGGTCTTTTGTGTTTTCTCCCCAAGGGTCTAATCCACCATCTCTGAAGAAACTGATTAGAGAACGGTAACCCTTTAAGGATTTTACCATATATTTTAATCCTCTTTCTAACCTTTCATTACCTTTTGTTTCCAATTTCTCGATAATGATGCCGTACTTTGACATCGCTTCTTTTTGTAACGCTTTGGATGATTTGTAGAAGTTTCGGTCTTTTAGGTCACCGACCCACGCAAAAGGTGTAAAACTTTCTTTCTGAATGGTTTTGCCTTTGATTGGGTCTTCTTTTATTTTGAATACCGAATCGGATGCGTAGTCAAATTCTACGGCAACTATATATTGTTCGGGGTCACCACCT
>Ga0315905_10000179_pt1 | contig 69425 bp, 70 predicted proteins | sample LakEriMetagenome_5_FD_203522 | JGI IMG/M metagenome (GOLD analysis project Ga0315905, IMG submission 203522) | Freshwater fungal communities from buoy surface, Lake Erie, Ohio, United States - Buoy 4 MA121 | ecosystem: Environmental > Aquatic > Freshwater > Lake | place: USA: Lake Erie, Ohio...
CTAACCATTGGTTTGGTTGTTTTGGTGGGGGGGGGCGCACGCCCCCCACTTCTTTATTTCTCCCCCAAGTGCGCCACGATAGAGACATGGACGCCACCGATATCGTGCTGCAAGACCTCGCAGACGAACACCTTGCACTTGCCACTCTCATTACAGGGCTCTCTGAGTCGCAGTGGCGCACGAAGACTCCAGCAGACGGCTGGGACATTGCAGACTCTGTATCGCATCTGTATTTCTTCGACATTCGCTCAGCATTAGCAATGACCGATGCGGCCGACTTTGCTGCAGATACTCAAGAGATGATGAAGTCATTTGCCACCGGGGGCGACCCATCCGTTGCCTTTGGTCGCAGCGTGAGTGGTTCAGAACTTCTCGGCGAGTGGAAAAAGTACAGTGCCGCTTTGGTGGTCGCAGGGCGCAACGCAGACCGTACGCAACGCGTGCCTTGGTACGGACCCTCAATGAGCGTCGCTTCATTTCTCACGGCGCGGCTCATGGAGACCTGGGCTCACAGCGTTGATGTTTCCGATGCGCTTTCCCTGCCGCCCACTAGCTCAATGCGACTCAAGCACATTGCTCACATTGGAGTTTTGGCTCGTGCAAATAGCTATCGGTCCCGTCAACGTGAAGTACCTGAAGCAAATATATTTGTGAGCTTGCAAGCGCCCGATGGTTCTTTGTGGGAGTGGGGAAGTGCCGATGCTCCCGAGTCGGTGCGTGGTTCTGCTCTCGACTTTTCATTACTCGTCACGCAGCGTCGTCATGTGAAAGATACGCAACTTGTTGCACAGGGAGCGCTTGCCACCGAGTGGCTAGGTATTGCTCAAGCTTTTGCCGGCCCCGCAGGTGCTGGTCGACAACCTTTGTCGTAAGAAGCGTGGGTTAGAGGTCTTTCATGTGGTGGAACACTTCTGCTGCCGCATAACCATGAGGTTGGCCAAGTGTGGCGAAGCGTGAGCGCATGCGTGATTGAAAAACATCTAGTGCTTCACTAGTGGTGGCTTTCATGGTCGACTCAAATTGGCTGGCATAAGCAAGTAGTGCGTTTAACTTCGTATCGGCACTTGCAGAAATATCTTCCACATGATTGGGCACATCGGCTTCCCACAAAAGCAGCGATGACGGTCTGTGGTGCTTCAGAGCTACACCGGTGTTGAGGTCGGTGACGGTGAAATGGTGCCTAAAGAAATGCGGGTCACGAGCAGCAACAATGGAGTCGGTGAGAAGGAATCCGGCGGCTCGGTGATCGGGGTGAAGTCGGTAGCGCTTCCACGGATCATGGCCAAGAACCACATCGGGTTGCACAATGCGAATGAGTCGCACCAAGGCGTCACGCATTTCCACAGTGTTTTCGAGTTCGCCGTCTACTGCGCCGAGGAAAGTAACTGACCCTTTGGCGCCTAGCCGATACGCAGCATCACGTTGCTCCACTTGACGTGTGGCAATGAGCGCGGCGGTGTCTGCATCGGGGTTCCATGTTCCTTTTGACCCATCGGTGAGCACTGCATGGTGCACAACGCAGCCAGCAGCAGCCCATTTGGCAAGCGTGCCTCCGCAACCAAATTCAATATCGTCGGGGTGAGCGCCAACGGCAAGCACGCGTTGTGGAACGGGAAGGTTGTGGCCCCAGTCGGTTGTGGGGGTTACTGAACCCACCACTGGAGGTTGGCCAGGTTCATTGGCGCCTAGTTCATTGTTAGCCATGGGAACTCCTCGTGAATACGTGGGTGGTGAAGATCTTCGGGTTCGTCAAGGTCGAGTGCCCACTCATCGCTCAACGCAATGCGCGGAGCAAGACCATGCGCAATGGCTTCTGCAACATGAGCAGAGAAACTTCCAGCTCCGTAATGAAATGAAAAAGGGAGCGCAGTGGGCAGCGCCAACACATTGGTGCCATCGTGTGCAGAGTCGGGAACAATGCACACAGTGTCGGCTTCTAAAAATTGTGCAATGTTGTGCGCAAGTGGAACATCGCTATGGGCGATGAGCACGTGTGTGAAGTGGTTGTTGCGGGCGTAGGTCATTGCGTCGTTCACAGCACCGTTGAGGCCCACAGAGACCTGCATAAGGCACTCTGCGCCGTGCTCGCGAGCCCATGGCGGAACTTCGTTGTTGTCTGAAGTGTCGGTGACGACGAGTACTGAAAGATTTCCCGCAGACTTCACCACACGTTCTGCGCACTCGCGGGCAAGTTGAGCGCGTTGTGCCGGTGAGAGCACCTGCGATAAACGGCCCTTGGCACTGGCAAATGGTTTGATAGGTATCACCATCAAAGCCTGTATGGGCGTATTCACAGGGTGAAGCCTAGGGCTGGTCTGCGCCAGTGCCCTACGCTTCACCTATGGCAATTCGCGTAGGGGTCGTAGGGGCAGGGTCGTGGGGTACCACCATTGCCTCCATGGCGGCGTTGAATACCCCGACCATGTTGTGGGCACGCAGTGCAGTAACGGCCGAGGTCATTAATGCTGAGCATCGCAACCCGGCGTACTTGGGAAAACGAGAACTGCCTGCAGAACTTATTGCGTCGCATGACTTGGAAGAGGTTGTGCGCGATGCCGAGGTTGTGGTGATGGCAGTTCCATCGCAAGGATTCCGCGAAGTACTTCATGCGGCAGCAGCACACGTGCGCCCAGGGGTGCCCATTGTGAGCGTGGCAAAGGGGTTAGAACAGGGTTCTCTCATGCGAATGAGCGAAGTCATTGCAAGTGAGTTACCTGGTCACCCAGCTGCAGCGCTGACCGGGCCGAACCTTGCACAGGAAATTATGGATGGGCAACCTGCAGCGAGTGTTGTGGCAATTGACGACGAAACTATTGCTCGTGAATTGCAGCGTATTTTCAGCAACCCACGACTGCTCATTTACACCAACCCCGATGTGGTGGGTTGTGAAGTAAGTGGAGTGGTAAAAAATGTTATTGCTATTGCTGCGGGCATGGCAGGCGGAATGGGATTCGGCAACAACACACGTGCCACACTCATCACGCGAGGTCTTGCAGAAATGGCACGTTTAGGAACGGCAATGGGTGGCACGCCAGCAACATTTGCCGGGCTAGCAGGCATGGGTGACCTCATTGCCACGTGCTCTTCGCTGCAAAGTAGAAACACATCGGTAGGAATGGCCCTTGGGCGAGGCGAGAACATTGCCGATGTGGTGGCTTCAATGCAAATGGTTGCCGAAGGCGTGAAGAGCTCCGCATCGGTGCTCGATCTGGCCTCACAATTTGGCATTGAAATGCCCATCACCGAGCAAGTAGTGGCAGTATGTCACCGCGGTATTTCTGCAGAACAAGCGTTGAGCGACCTCCTCAGTCGTGGTGGGCGCTCTGAACTCGATTGAGACATATGACAACACTTTCCCCAACATCACACGGACTCATCGGCATTCGCGGCGGCACCTTTACTGCTTCTGTTTCGCCATGGGGTGACATCACGCCACACGATGGCACAGATGTTCTTGCTTGGCACATTGCCGATGAAGACCGTTGGCATTCGCCAGAAAAAGAAGCCTCTGTGCGTCAAGTGCGCATTGACGGGGTGCCTGTTGTAGAAACGCGATTGCGTGTTCGCGGCGGTGACGCTATTCAGCGGGTCTATGCAGTTGCATCGCATGGTGGCATTGTGGTGGTGGAAATTGAAAACGATTCGCCGTCGCCTATTGCCGTGGCCTTCACAAGAAATGACATCGTCACATCACGTGTGCCAACCCAGCAGCCCATTATGGGTATTGAATTGCCAGCTAGCTCCATTGTGTTGCCAATTGGCCATCGCTCATCTGTACGTGTAGCACTTGCAACGAGCGATGCGAACAACATTCAACTCAATACATTGCCCAGTGCAGACAAGTTGGTGAGCGGATGGATGCAGTCGCTGGAATCAGCAAGCAGAGTGCAGGCAGCAGATGGGCCAGTTCACGATCTTTCACTCGCGCTCATAGATGCACGCTGTGCGTTGTTGCTAGGCGAAGTGTGTGACCCGCTCGAAGATGCGCTTGGCACTGTGCTCGACGGAATTGAACTTGTTCGCCTGGGCGACAAGGCGGAATTGTGGCTCGACGAACTCGTTCCACTTGCTGAAGAATGCCTGCAGAATCATGCCCAACACGACCTCAGTGAATTGGCTCAAATGGTTGCTGGTGTGCAGTTGCTTTTGCATCGTTGCAAAGAAGATCGAGCAGTGCGCGATGTGGCAGCAAGTTGGCAACGCATTGTCGACAGTCGTCAGGCAAGCAATGCAACAAACGATGCATCCCACAGCGTAGGAATGTCGCATGGTCGGCGCGTTGCTGCAATTGAACAGCAGTTGTGCACGGTGAATGGTCGTGGTGAAACAATTCTTTTGCCACATGGCGTTCCTGCATTGTGGAGAGGGTTCAACTGGGAATCGTTTGGCTTCATGGCAGGCGGCGGCATCAGTGCATCATTTGCGTTGCGTTGGCATGGTGAAAATGTGGCCGCACTCTGGGAGTTCACTGGTGGCGTTCCCGTTATTGCGCGTAGTGGGGTAGATGCAACATGGTCTACAACGAAAGCGACCTCGGGTGAAGCGCTCTGGCAGGTGCAGAACTCGTAGAGCCCTACTACTCTTTGCCTATGGCTTATCGCGGAACTCCTATTCGACTCACGGAATGGACCAGTTGTGGAGGTTGTGCGGCAAAGTGGGGCGCATCACTTCTTTCTGAACTGGTGGCCGAGATGCCGGGTTCTCTCGACAAGTCATTGCTGGTGGGCTTGGCCCCATTCGATGATGCAGCGGTGTACCAAGTGAGCCCCGATGTGGCACTGGTAAGCACCACCGACTTTTTTCCGCCTCTCGTAGATGACCCCGAAGACTTCGGTGCAATTGCAGCAGCAAATGCGTGTAGCGATGTTTTTGCCATGGGCGCACATGTGGTCATGGCCATCAACGTGGCTGCTTTCCCCGAGCACTTTCCGCACGATGCCATTTCGGCCATTTTTGGTGCAGCAAGCAAAGTGGTCACCGAGGCAGGTGGAACCATTGCAGGTGGGCACACCATTCGTAACCCAGAACCCATTTTTGGTCTAGCTGTACAAGGTGTTGTGCACCCGTCGAAGATTTGGCGTAAAGGTGGTTCGCAACCTGGTGACGTTGTGATGATGTCAAAACCAATTGGCACCGCACTTGCTCTTGCCGGAGGTTGCGCTACCGATCAACGCGCGGCCATTAACGGAATGCGCACATTGAATCGCCGTGCAGCAGAACAACTGCGCGAACTTGGCGACGATGTGCACGCAGTAACCGACGTGACGGGTTACGGGCTTGCAGGGCACGGTTGGGAAGTTGCAGAGCGCGGCAACGTGCGTTTGCATATTGATGCCCAAAATATTGTTGCGTACCCCGGTGCGTTGAAGGCGGCAACAGAGGGCATGCGTACGGGCGGCGACCCACGCAACCGCACGTATGTGGAAGGGCATTGCACCATTTCTGCTCCCGATGCACACGCTGCTTTGTGTTTCGACCCACAAACTTCAGGTGGCTTGTTGGCTGTTGTTCCTCCGCAACGACAACAGCAATTGCTCGACCTTGGTTGGTGGCGCACTGGCTACATAGAAGCCGGTGCCCCTGGCATCGTTATTGAGTAAGCATGGCGCCGCGCACGCCACGGTTGGCCCCCACGTTGCAGTGGGAAGATGAACTTCATGTGCAAGGCGCACGCGTTGTTGCAGGCATTGACGAGGTAGGCAAGGGTTCATGGGCGGGGCCGCTCGTTGTGGGCATTGCCATTGTGAACAATGAAAAGTTTGCTGTGGAAGATCTTGTTGCGCGCGACTCAAAAATATTGAGCGAGAAAAAGCGTGAAGAACTCTTCGACACGGTGGTAGCGCAGTGCCTCGATTGGTCACTTGGCATTGTTGAAGCCTCTGAGTGCGATGCTCTGGGCATGAGTGCGGCTCAACGATTAGCAACACAGCGTGCACTGGCATCGTTAACAGTAAAACCAGATGCTGTAATTGCCGATGGAAAATGGGATTTTGTTTCACCATTGGTACCGCGCGTCATGATGCAGGTGAAAGCCGATGCAGTGTCAGCATCGGTAGCTGCTGCTTCAGTTTTGGCAAAAGTTTCACGTGATCGCATGATGCGCAATTACTCAGTGCAGTATCCACATTGGAACTTTGAAGGAAGCAAGGGTTACCCCTGCCCAAAACAACGCGAAGGCCTACGCGAACACGGAGTGTCGCCACTGCATCGTGTGTCGTGGGCGTTTATGGAAAATTTAGGCTTAACGAAGTAGCGAGAATTTATTTCTGCAAATCGCGGAATGATGACTTCGAGTCAATTCCGGTGTCTTTGGGTAGTCCAAGTACACGTTCGCCCACAATGTTGCGCATCACTTCGTCTGAGCCGCCGGCAATGCGCAACCCGGGGGTGCCAAGCACCAACTGGTTCCATGCATAAGTGCCCCACTCGCCGGTGTCGGCTTGTAGACGTGGCCCTAAAACCTCTGACAAAAAAGCACCGAGACGAAGTTGGTTGTCGGTGAGAGCCATTTTGGCAATAGACATTTCCGGCCCAGGTGTTTGTCCCGAACGAATTTTGTCGAGTGCACGCTGGTTGTTGTACGAAGCAACGCGGTAGCGAATAACAAGATCGGCAAGTTTGTTGCGCACAATGAGGTCTTTGTCGAGACCGTAGTGGCGCACCATGCCAAAGACGCGCGTAAGAACGCTGTCGCCACCACTGCCGCCACCAATTGCTGCACGCTCGTTCATGAGTGTTGTGAGTGCAACGTTCCATCCGTTGTTCACGTCGCCAAGGCGATGGTCGTCACGTACGCGTACTTCGGTGAAGAACACTTCATTGAAACTTGCGCCACCCGTCATTTGGCGCAGTGGGCGAATTTCTACACCAGGTGCTTTCATGTCGACAATGAAACCGGTGAGTCCTTTGTGCTTTGGCAAGTCGGCATCGGTACGACAAATAATTTCACCAATATCGCTGAAGTGTGCACCAGAGGTCCACACCTTTTGACCGGTAATGATCCATTCATCGCCATCGCGTTCTGCTTTGGTTTGCAATGACGCGAGGTCACTGCCTGCGCCTGGCTCGGAAAAGAGTTGGCAACCAACAATGTCGGCACGCCACATTTTTGTGAGGTATGCATCTTTTGCCAGCGTGCTGGCGTGCGCCAAAATGGTGGGAGCAACCATGCCAAGGCCAATGGAGAAAAAACCTTGGTTCGGAATTTTGTATTCACCTTCAATGCGCGCAAATGCGCGATCGTAAGCTGCGGGAAGTGAACTTCCGCCGTATTCTGCGGGTCCGCCTACCCAGCCAAAGCCCGCATCAAATTTCTTGCGACGCCACTCTTTTGCTTCCTCAAGGAGAACGAGTTCCTGTTCGCGGGTGCGCTCTTCAAATACGTTGACTTTGTCGGAGCCTTCGCCCCATACGAAAGTTTTTTCAGCTTCGCGACGTTCTGCATTGGCATCGAGGAATGCTCGTGCTGCTGTGGTGAACTCATCAAGTGACATATTGGCTGACAGGCCGTTGGACATCTTTTCCCCCTATTGACTCCTCAAATTATGGTGGAGAAATGCCAGCGATGCACCACGGCAGACTATTGTTTTGGCATGGGTCAGCCAGTATCAGTTCTTGAAGGTCCCGCCGGCAAGTTGGGCGTTGTGCGCTTTGAGGCGAATCGCAGTTTCACCGGAATGGGTCACGAGCGCTTTTCCAGTGCCGACCAAGCATTTGGTACCAAGCCTGCAGCAGTGGTGGCAAGTCGACTTTTTGCTACCGGGCAAGTTGCTGGGGTGCATATTTATGGCAACATCATCACTGTCGAGCTGGCAAAAGGTGCGGGTGCTCAGGGTTTGAACGAAGTGGTTCGCGACCTGTACCAGTACTGGAAACCCGGAATGGTGCCTCCTGCATTTGAAGATCTTGTTGCCCCAGAAGAAGCAGCGCCCAGTGGTGCTGCAACCAGCGATGGTGGCCCAGCCCTCAGTGCCGCAGCGCAACGTGTACCGCCGCATCTCTTTGAGCGCAGTGCTGCTGCGCGTGCCCGTTTGGGTGGCTAACATTTTTCCTAATGTTTATCCGTTAGGTAAAGCACGCAACACGGAACTCTTCTAAAGTCAAGGCGTGGTTGCTCAAAAAGTTGTTGTAGAAAATGCGCCTCCACACGAGGTTTCACTGCATGAAGCAGCAGCGATGCTCGACGTGCACTACATGACCGCCTACCGCTATGTGCGTTTGGGTCTTTTGCCCGCACATAAGGCAGCAGGAACATGGCGTGTTCTGCTGCACGATCTGCGTGAGTTCCAGGGTCAGACTCCGCAACCCATCGATGCTGAATTGTCGCTCAAGAAAAATGTGGTGTGGTGGGAACGATTAGAAGCACGCCTGCTTGCTGGTGACGGCAACGGAGCATGGGCCGTGGTTGAGGCTGCGCTTGTTGCTGGGGTCAGCGTGGAAGATATTTATACGAAAGTTCTGAGCCCAGCAATGGTGAACATTGGCGATCAGTGGGCACGAGGCAATTTAGAGATCTATCACGAGCATCAAGCTTCGGCCATCGTGGGTCGCATTATGGGTCGCTTGGGGCCACGGTTTGTGGGGCGCGGACGCACGAAGGGCTCCATTGTGGTGGGGGCTCCGCAGGGCGAGCACCATGACCTCGTGGTGTCAATGGTGGCCGATCTCTTACGGCAACAGGGCTGGGAAGTATTCGATTTGGGAGCAAATCTTCCTGCGCGTTCATTTATTGCTGCAGTGAACAACACCCCCGATGTGGTTGCAGCATGTGTGAGCATTACCTCGCCAACTGCTCGCGATGCAGCACGTGAACTTATTTTTTCTTTGCGTGAAGGTGTGAGCAGTGCCGTACCGGTGTACATCGGCGGAGCCGCGGTGCTCTCGGCGGAAGATGCCGAAGAGCTAGGGGCCCATGGGTGGGCAAGTGATGTCACCACTCTCGTGGGGTTCCTCGAGCAGGCTTAAATACGAGCAGGGTTAAATACGAACAGGTGTTCGCTACAGTGACGGCGTGTCGTCTCTGGAATTGGCTCGTGAGCAACTAGCCCAACAACTTTCCCATCATAAGTATGGGCACCATGTGGTGTCGCTTGGCAAAGCGTCTTTGCATGCACATCGCACCATTGCTGTTGCAGAGCAGTTTGTGGAAGTTCTACAACGCGCGCAACTTCCTTTGGGCTTGGTGCGTGGTCGTGTGTACCAGTGCACAGGCATTGCGCCTGTGTCGCTTGCGGTTGCCCTTGTGCAAAAAGCAACTGCAGAGGGTTCATGGGTGGGTTGGTGTGCAAGTGAACATCTCAATTGGAGCGCAGCACGTAATGCCGGGTGGTGTTTAGAGCGTGTGGTGCATGTGTCATGTGCACAACAGTGGTGCGAGGCCATCACAGCGCTAGCAAGTGGCGTTGAAGTTCTTGTTGTAAATATTCCACCGCATGTGTCTCCAAGTTCTGTACGGCGAACTTTGTTGTCGGCAGCAGTGCAGCAGTGTGCGGTAGTTGCGCTTGGCCCAATGCAAGCTGTGAGTGCCGATGTTGTTCTTACTGCAACGGGGCGCACATGGCTGAAAGAAAATGAGTTGCAAGAGCAAGTTGCATTTGCCGCGCAAGAATTATCTGTTCACGTTGGCGGCCGTCGAGTGCCGAGCGAGCAATGTTTCTCGCTGTTGGTGGGGTAGCAAAATGATGAATCATCATTCATATCGCGTAGCTATTGTGCGCGCAGTAGGAAGTGATGCCCGACAACTCAATGCATTGGCTCAAAGCATTACTGCTATTGCGCCCCTCATTGAAATTGTCGACGATGAACATGTACTTGTTCCTATGCGAGGCCCAACTCGATATTTCGGTGGCGAAAAAGCAGTAGCAGAAAAGCTTTTTTCCTGTGCGCCTCAGCATGTGGCGCTCACCATAGGTATTGCCGATGGTCGCCTTGCGGGGCTCATTGCGGCCCGTATGGCACAGCCCTTATTCGTTGTTCCTGCTGGTGAAACAGCAGAGTTTTTGGCTGGTGTCAATGTGCGACACCTGGAACAGTTTGCCGGTATGTCTGCACATACTCTGTCGCTTCTTTCACGATTGGGTTTGTCTACCTGTGGCAAAATTGCTGCTACAAGTAAACAACTTCTTGCCGATCGCTTTGGGCCCGACGGCAATACGTTGCACACACTGTGTAGCGGTGCCGACCTGCATCCTGCACTTACTGAAAAAATTCCTACTCTCTATTACGCCGAGAGCCATTATGAAGATCCACTTGTGCAGGTAGATGCTGTTTTTGTGGCTACTCAAGAGCTCATTGCACCACTCATGGCAAAGTTACAAGGGCAACATCTAGCAATGTGTCGTGTAGTTGTTACTCTCACCACCGAGCACGACGACACATCTGAACGTGTGTGGTACAGCGCAGCAGGTTTTCACGAACAAGGTCTTCTTGAACGTGTGCGATGGCAAGTAACAACATGGCTAGAAGAATCATCGGGGCTTACTGCTGGGGTGCACAACATTGTGGTCAATGTGCAAAACACAGTGCCCATGGGTCGCGAGCAGCCACGCTTGTGGGGTGGTCGCAGTGAAAGTGATGCTGCAGCACGCGTAGCTATTGCTCGGGTGGCTGGTGTGGTGGGCCAAGACCAGGTGTGTGTTCCCGAGTGGCAAGGCGGCCGCGACATTACGCGTGAGTACGAATTGGTGCCAGCGCACCGTGTCGACCTTGCCCACAATGAAGCCACTATGCACCGAGTTACCCCCGGCGTATTGCGGCCCGCAGCATGGAGCGGCGACATGGGCCAACACGCGCCAACGCAAAATATTGTTCCACCAGAAAAAGTTGAGGTGCTCAACAGCCAGTATGCGCCAGTCGAGGTAACTGGCCGTCATGATGTGCGTTCAGAGCCGCAGTACATCCGACGCAATGAACAACTTTTCCCTGTGCATGCATGGCATGGCCCGTGGCCCGTTGAAGAACGTTGGTGGGACCCACTGCGGCAACGTCGTGTGGTGCGCATGCAATGCCTTGTTCGCGACGGGCAACAAGAACATGGGTGGCTGGTATTGCTCGAGCACCGTACATGGTGGCTCGTTGCGGTGTATTCCTGAGAGACTGTAGAAATGACATCGCTTGCAGTAGATGAACTCTTGGCACTAGTTGCTCATCATCAACCCGTTGATGCCCGAGAAGCCGAGTCGTTAACAACTTTTCGCCATGAGGTAGTTCAACTTGCCGACCCGTGTAACGAACATGCACACACCACCCACGTCACGGCATCTGGTGTAGTGGTCAGTAGCGAGGCAACGGTGTTGCACTTGCACAAGCGACTCAACTTGTGGTTGCAGCCCGGTGGGCATATTGAAAAAGATGAGCACCCAAGTGAGGGTGCATTGCGCGAAGCACAAGAAGAAACGGGCCTGCATGTGCGCCACCCCCAGAGCGGGGCGGTGTTCTTTCACCTCGATGTGCACCCCGGGCCGCGGGGCCATACGCACCTCGATTTGCGGTACCTCTTGCTTGCCAACCACCTTGAGGTGCCAGCCCCTGGGGCAGAGGAAAGCCAACAAGTGCGCTGGTTTTCTTGGGAAGAGGCCACAAAAATTGCCGATATGGGGCTTGTCGGAGCACTCGTACGGGCTCAGGAACTCATACGAACATATGTTCGCTAAACTCCGATGAGTGGGTTTTCATCGTGAGCAGCGTTATAGCGAATTGCACTGCCAATCGCATTTTTCTTTTCTGACAGGAGCATCGTCTCCTGAGCAACTCGCTCAACATGCAAGTGCACTCGGCTTGCAAGCGCTTGCCCTGACCGACCGCAATGGCTTGTATGGGGTCGTGCGTTTTGCTGAAGCAGCACGGCAGTTGCAGTTGCCCACCGTGTTTGGTGCAGAAATCACTCCGCGCTTTGCTGGCGAGCACAACAGTGGGCACGTGGTGCTTCTTGCGCAAGAGCCGCAAGGGTACGCGCACTTGTCGCAAGCCATTACACATGGGCAACTTGCCGGCGCGAAAAACGAGCCACAGTTTCACCTGGCCGATCTTTCTGGTTTTGCTCGTGGCTCATGGAAGGTGCTCACGGGCGGCGTAGAAGGAGTGGTCAGCCAGGCTCTTATTGAGCACGGGCCACAGGCAGGCGAACGCAAGTTGTACCAACTCATCGATGCATTTGGCGCCAACAATGTGTACGTAGAGCTTGTGCATCATGGCGGCCCGCTCGATGCCGCACGTAACGACGAGTTGGTGCGTATTGCTGCGCGCTGCAATGTGCAATGTGTAGCAACCAACAATGTGCAGTACGCAACAACCACAGAATTTTCGCTGGCAACAGCAATGGCTGCTATTCGTCAACGCAGTTCGCTGAACGATATTGACCACCTATTGCCATTTGCGGCAACGGCAATGTTGCGCTCGGGCGCCGAGCAAGAAAAATATTTTGCGCGTTACCCCGGAGTCGTAGAACTTGCTGCCGACATTGCAGAACAGTGCGCATTCGACCTTGCACTTATTGCGCCACGCCTCCCTCCGTACCCGTGCCCTTCTGGTATGAACGAAATGGAGTACTTGCGTCATTTGGTGGCCGAAGGTGCACAGCGCCGATATGGGTCGCCACCCACTCATGTCGACGACACCTTGTCGTTGCGAGCACGGGCGTGGGCAGTCATTCATCATGAACTCGATGTCATTGAAACCCTAGGTTTTGCTGGCTATTTCTTAGTTGTGTGGGACATTGTTCAATTTTGTAACGACAACGATATTTTTTGCCAAGGCCGCGGTAGTGCTGCAAATAGTGCAGTGTGTTTTTCTCTTGGCATTACGCGCGCCGATGCTGTGTCGCTTGGTTTGTTGTTTGAGCGCTTTTTATCGCCAGAGCGCGATGGGCCGCCCGATATCGATATCGATATTGAAAGCGGCAGGCGCGAAGAGGTCATTCAATATGTTTTCCAGCGCTACGACCGTTTGCATGCAGCGCAGGTTGCCAATGTCATTACGTACCGGTCGCGTTCTGCATTGCGCGATGCCGCAAAAGCATTGGGTCATCACATTGCACAAGGCGAGAAGGTCGACCCAGAAGATCTTCCCGACAATGTTCAGGCTTTAGCTGTGCAATTGCTTCACCACCCCCGACACCTTGGCGTGCACTCTGGCGGCATGGTCATATGCGACCGTCCAGTTAGTGAGGTGTGCCCAGTTGAGTGGGCCACTATGCATCAGCGCAGTGTGTTGCAGTGGGACAAAGACGACTGTGCTGCGGCGGGCTTGGTGAAGTTCGACCTCTTGGGTCTAGGCATGCTCTCGGCTTTGCATAACGCGGTAGATCTCATTGCTCTGCATCGTGGTGCGCCACTTGACCTTGCAGGTTTACCGCAAGAAGATGAGGTGTATGCCATGTTGTGTCGTGCCGACACGGTGGGTGTTTTTCAAATTGAATCGCGTGCTCAAATGGCAACACTGCCACGCTTAAAGCCACGTCGCTTTTACGACCTGGTGGTTGAGGTAGCACTCATTCGCCCAGGGCCCATTCAGGGCGGTTCAGTGCACCCGTACATTCGCCGGCGCAATGGGCAAGAACCCATTACCTATTTGCATCCACTTTTGGAAAAGAGTTTGGGCAAAACACTGGGCGTGCCGTTATTTCAAGAGCAACTTATGCAAATGGCTATCGATGTCGCAGGCTTTACACCAAGTGAAGCCGACCAATTACGTCAAGCCATGGGCTCAAAAAGATCTCACGCAAAAATGGAAAAACTTCGTTTGCGTCTTTTCCACGGCATGGAAGAAAGAGGCATTGTTGGGGAAATTGCCGACACTATTTTCCGCAAGATGGAGGCGTTTGCTAGTTACGGATTTCCCGAAAGCCACTCGGTGAGTTTTGCGTATCTTGTTTATGCATCGGCGTACATCAAATATCACGAACCCGCTATTTTCTGTGCGGCGTTACTCAATGCACAGCCCATGGGTTTTTGGTCGCCACATTCATTGGCCCGCGATGCGCGGCGACACGGGGTAGAAGTGCTCACCCCATGTATTAATGCCTCACAAGCAGCGGCATCTTTGGTGGAAAGCGCTACATCTACTAGTGGTCTTGCGGTACGCATGGGCCTATCGGCGGTTCGTGGCGTCAGTAGTTCATTGGCACAGAAACTGCAAGATGCGCAGCCCTTCAACAGTATGGAACACGTTGTGCGTGCTGTGCCAGAACTCTCAACAGCTCACCTTGAAGCTTTTGCTACTGCTGGTGCGTTCGACGTGTTTGGTACACAGCGGCGTAATGCATTGTGGGCAGCGGGTGCGGTTGCGCAATCACGCCCAACACGTCTAGAAGGAATCACGGTGGGTAATACGGCCCCAGCACTCCCCGGAATGGAACCTATTGAAGAAGCAGTGGCCGACCTGTGGGCTACTGGGGTTTCCCCCGATGGGCACCCCACTATTTTCTTGCGCGAAAAGCTGCATGCAATGGGCGTGCTTACCGCAAGTGAGTTAGCAGCAGCAGAGTCGGGCACTCGTATTTATGTGGCCGGAGTAGTAACGCATCGACAACGTCCGCGTACCGCAAGTGGAGTCACGTTTATGAACTTAGAAGATGAAACGGGGCTCATTAACGTGGTGTGTTCGCCGGGGTGTTGGCTACGTTTTCGCACCGATGCTCGCCATGCTGCTGCACTCTTAGTGCGCGGTCGCGTGGAGTCTTCGGAAGGTGTTATCAACATCATTGCCGAACATCTTTCGGCGTTGCGTGTGGCAGCAGGTGCAACAAGTCGAGATTTTCGCTAGGCCTATTTGGTCTCTTGAAAAATATGAATGGGTTCTGGTGGTGGCCCATTGCGCACCACGTCTGCAACAAGCTGAGGCAAGTGCAACGGCGCGAAAAAAACATCATCAACAGCCAGCGAGAGTTCTTCAACGCTCCACCAGCGCAATTCCACCAGGTATTCACTGCGCAGTTGTTCAATAGACAATTCGGGCTGCGGGTCAAAACGTGTTGTGCGCACTAAGTACGCGTGGTCGCGTTGTCCGTCCCACTCTCCATCAACAAAGGGAATGACGTGTGTGCGGGTCCACAAGAGTTCACCAATGGGTGGAGAGTAGAGACCAACCTCTTCGCGCAGTTCTCGGTGAAGAGCTTCGTGGTGCTCTTCGTCGGCTTCAATGCCGCCGCCGGGGAGCACCCACACAGAGCGCGCAGGGAATTGCAGTAACGCCAACAGCACGTAGTTGAGTTCATCAACAATGAGACCCCGCACCGCTTGGCGAATACGGAGATTGCTGATGTCGGGCGTTGGCGAATTCAAAGAGAATTAAAAATCGACGGTGGCAATGCGGTCTGCGTTGTACACAGTTGCTTTGGCGTCGACACGGTATTTGAATGTTTCTGCACCACTAATGCCATGCTCGCCAAAAAGGGTGCGCATGTTGAAGTAGTTCTCGTGCAAGAAGTGCGCTGCAAGCGACGGTGCATCGGTCCACAATTCGTACACCGAAATGGTGCCTGGCTCACATGGGTCGGCACTAAAAACGTACGCCTCGCAGCCAGGCTCGTTGTCGCGAGTTGCTTGTTGAAGCGGCTCTGAAGCTTTCACAAGAGCTTCACGCTTTGATGGTTCAATGAAAATTCTTCCGGCAATGATGATCATGGTTTTCCTTTGTGTCTGATTTATACGTTATTCGTTCGGTGATTCATTTAAGCCTTCGTTGAAGGCTCGGTACGTGTCGTAGATCTCTTTGCAGTTCTGGCACATAGGAACTTGCTTCGGGTCACGTGACGGAACCCATACGTGGCCGCACAGCGCCTCGAGGGGAGTGCCGTAAATACGGGCTTCCATCACTTTTGCTGCAGCCGATTCACCTGGTTCGGTTTTCACAATGTGGGCCACAATGGGCTCGGCAGTTTCAAGTTCCTGGTCGAGCAACGGCTCGGTACGGGCTGGCAAGACCGTGAGTGGAGCCATGTTCGTAGCGCGCATGGTTCTAGTCAATCAGATGTACAGCGCCCTTGGGGCTGTCGTAGACTGATCACATGCCGTTGTACGAGTATCGCTGTAGTGCATGTGACACCGCTTTTGAAGAGCGCCGCCCCATGAGTGAAGCGTCGGCCCCTGCACAATGTGCCTGTGGGGCAGAAGCTAAACGGCGCTTGTCGGTGTTTGCCTCGGTGGGCAGTGGAGCTCCTGCATCAGCCCCTGCCCCTGCACCACGTGGTGGTGGATGTGGCTCTGGGTGTGGTTGTCACTAACTGTGATTTTGGTTGACCCATCACATTGGTGGTTTCGTGACAAACGGTGGTGTCATTTAGTGAGCGACGCGAACCTTGACGAATTGCATCTGTTTGCCGAAGAACTTGGGGTGCCGCGCAAAGGGTTTCAAGGTGATCACTACGACATTCCCGATGAGTACCGCACGCGTGCAATTGCCATGGGCGCAACTGCAGTACCGAGCAGAGAGTTGTTGCAACGACTGAAAGCTGCAGGGCTGCGCTTTACGCCAAGCCAGCGACGTGCATGGGGCTCCACGTTGAGCCCCGACCTGAAGAGTGAAAACCACGTACACACCAATTGAGTAAGACAATGCCGGCGTGGTCGCACACATCGTTGAATGAAAACCACCGCTCGGCGTCGTCGTTGGTGGGCAAAGTATTTTTCTCAATAGTGAGCACGTAGCAGGCACTGGCGCTGGGGTGTGCCGATGCAATGCCCACCACAAGATGACCAAGTGCTTCGCCGCCGTGAGAAGGGCTTAGTGGATGCGTAATGGGTTCGTGCAAGGGAGCGGTAAAAAGCCCAATACCTCGACGCGATGAGTCGGTGAGCAAAACGAGTGCTTCTTCACGAAACGGACGTGAGACACACATACTAAAAACGCTGAGCGCTTGTGACGTGTGAGTAATGGTGTCAATAAAAGGACGCGGAACGTCGACGAGGCTATGCACCGAGGTGTGCTGAGTAGTTGTGTTCACCTCTTGAACGTAGAGGTGGGGTGCTATACGAGGGAATATGCCACAAGAAATGCGGCAAGGGAAACAGCAAGAGGCGCTGCATAGCCAACCCAAGAAGGCATACGGCGATGTGATGGTGAAAACAAGAAGAGAGCACACAGTGCGCCGCCAGCGAGACCGCCTAAGTGCCCACCAATGGAAATGCCCGACACGGAAACCGTTAAGACCAAGTTGAGTACCAAAGTGAGCCCCAGGCCTGTTTGCATGGGGTTAATGCCACGCAGTCGCATACCAACAAATGCAGCACCCATGAGCCCAAATACAGCACCCGATGCTCCGCCCGTGAGTGCATCGGGGTTCACCATGAGTGCGCCAGTGCTGCCGGCAAGGAGTGAAGCGAAGTAGACCAACGTAAAACGTGTTCGCCCCATTTCGCCCTCCATCATGGAGCCAAGTTGGTACAGCAAAAACATGTTCATGCCCACATGGAAAAACCCGAAGTGAATAAACCCGCACGTTAAGAGCCTGTACCACTCGCCGTTATAGAGAAATACCTCTGCGAGTCCGAGATCGACGAGGTTTTTATTCATTCCACCAGAATCCAAAAATGAAGATCCGGTGTTGGTGTAAATGAAAACTAAAACATTAATAGCAATGAGAATTTTTGTTGCCAGTATGGGCTGGGCGGCATTCCAATAGCGCGCACGTGTGCGTGCATCGGGGCGATCACGTCGAATGCAGTCCACGCAGTGCGAGCCCACTGCTACCTGAACAAGACAATCGGAGCATGCGGGGCGCCCGCAACGAGTACAACTTCGCCCTGTGGGGCGCTCTGGATGTCGTGTGCATTTCGGAAGTACTGGGGGTGGCAAATTCACGAGGCGCGCTCTGCTTCTTCGCGATGGGTCAAATACCACTCCACCGTTTTCTCGAGACCAGCACGGAATGTCACTTGAGCTTTCCATTGCAGCGCGTGCTCGGCTTCACTTGCATCAACGCGGCGGCGGGGCTGGCCATCGGGCTTGGAAGGGTCCCACACCAACTTGCCGGTGAAACCCACTACTTCAGCAATAGTTTCTACTGTTTCGCGAATAGTGATTTCATGGTTGTTGCCAAGGTTCAACGGTTCAGCAGAATCGCGAACTTCTGCTGCACGCAGAATTGCTGAAGCTGCATCTTCAACGTACAAATATTCGCGACTTGCACTTCCGGTGCCCCACACTTGAATGCTGCTATCGCCACGTTCTTTTGCTTCAACACATTTTTTAATGAGCGCAGGAATGACGTGTGAAACGTCGGGGTGAAATTTGTCGCCAGGCCCGAACAAGTTTGTAGGAATGAGATAAGCAAATTTTTGTCCGTATTGCGCTGCATTCACTTGCGCGTGCACAAGCAAAGCTTTTTTAGCGATGCCGTAAGGAGCATTGGTCTCTTCGGGGTAGCCGTCCCATAGCGAACGTTCATGAAAGGGAACGGGGGTGAACTTCGGGTAAGAACACACGGTGCCAAGCACCACAGTTTTTTCCACCTGAGCATGGCGACACGCCTCAATAACGTGGGTACCCATGAGCAGGTTGTCGAGATACAAGGGTGCAGGAGCCACTTGGTTGTAGCCAATGCCCCCAACGCGTGCAGCGAGGTGCACCACGTGGCTGGGTTGGTAGGCGGCAAGCATTCGGGTGGCTTCGCCAGGCACGGTGAGGTCGAATTCAGCCTTATGCGGTGCGCTGACCGTGGCCCCGGCAGCGCGGAACTGTTGCACCACAACGCTTCCGAGAAAGCCATTGCCCCCGGTCACCAAAACGGGACGATTTTGCCAGAAGTCGCTCATGCACACTCATGGTAGGCGCACGGCAGGCACAATAGGGGGGTGCGTGTGGCTTATAGCTTGGAACAATGTTGGCACCGGGTGCCCGGGGGCACTGCCGTGTACGGCATCGAGTTGGCAAAAGCCATCGGCGAATTGAATAACCGCGACACTTCGGGTCATCACGAAGTGCAGTTACTGGGGGTTGCTGGGCGCCACAAGGCAGCACCACTTGAGCCGTATCGTCCCCCTATTGCAGTGCACCCGTTGCCGTTGGCTGGGCCGTACCTTTACGAATCGTGGTTGCGCTTTAACTGGCCAAAAGTAGAAGGTGCAACGGGGGCAATTGACCTCGTGCATGCAACGAGCATTATTCCTGCAGCAAGCAGTGCACCACTTGTTGCCACCATTCATGACCTTGCTTTTTTGCATGAGCCAGAACATTTCACCAAGAGAGGTGTGGGTGTTTTTCAGCGCAGTCTTGCAGCGCTGCGCAAACGAGCAACACGCATCATTTGCGTTTCACAGGCCACGCTCGACGACTGTTTGGAAAACGGATTCAGCGCAGAGCAACTTCGCTATGTGCCAAACGGGGTGCATCATATTGATGTCGGTAATGAACAAATTAATGAAGTACGAAAGAAATACGAACTGCCACATCAGTATTTGCTTTTCGTTGGCACTTTAGAACCACGTAAAAACCTGCAGCGCCTCATTGATGCAGTGGCAATGCTGGGGCCCGATGCGCCACCGTTAGTAGTTGTGGGGGCTAGTGGCTGGGGAAGTGAAATTGTTGTGCAGCCGCGGGTGAAAATGTTGGGCTTTGTTCCGAGCGACGACCTAGCGGCGCTGTATGCAGGGGCCGCAGCGTTTTGTTACCCCTCGTTACGCGAAGGGTTCGGTTTGCCTATTTTGGAAGCGATGTCACATGGCGTGCCGGTGGTAACAAGCTTAGGAAGTTCAACAGAAGAAGTATCGGGTGGTGCTGCAGTGTTGGTAAACCCAAACAGTGCGTCGAGCATTGCCGACGGCATTTTGCGTGCGTTGGAAAACCGCGAAGCATTGTCGCAAAGTGGGCTCGTACGTTCGCGTTCGGTTACTTGGGAACGAACAGCAGCGCTCACCGTCGAGGTGTACCGCGAAGTGATGGAAGAAACTAAAGGTGCTTCGCGTGGCTGATGCAGCAAAAGCAACTGAAATCGCTATCAACTTGTTGTGGTGCGTACCAGGAAAAGTTGGCGGCAGTGAGCAGTACCTCACGCGTCAACTTGCGGGCCTATGTGGGCACAGCGAGTTCAATCTGCAGGCATATGTTCCGCAAGGTTTTGCCGCAGCGCATAGCGAACTCGCCGACGTTGTTCATTTGCATGAAATGCCGTTAACGGCGCATAACCGTGGTGCACGCATTTTGTATGAAAGCACGTGGCTCAACTCTCGTACAAAAAATGCTCAACTCGTGCATCATGGGGGCGGAACACTGCCAATGCGCGGCAACAGCAATACGTTGCTCACTGTTCACGACGTGCAGTACCTCACTTACCCCGAATATTTCTCTGCCGTGCGTCTGCGTTACTTGAAAGCAATGATGCCGCGCTCAGTGAAACGGGCGCGAACAATTGCTGTTCCCTCTGCATACGTGCGTGGTGTACTCATGGAGAAGTTTTCAGTGCCAGGTGAAAAAATTCATGTGGTGCGACATGGAGTAGAGGCGCTTGTGCGTAGCGAAGAAAACATTGCTCACGTGCGAAACAAATATGGCTTAGGAAATGTGGAGTATTTCATTTACCCCGCAATGACACACCCACATAAGAACCATGCATTTTTGGTGAATCTTCTTGCTGGCCCGTGGAAAAATCGTAATGAGCATGTGGTGTTCATTGGCTCGCCAGGGCGGGCACACGAAGAGCTTCTTGCGTTGGTTGCACGTCTTGGTGTCTCACATCGGGTGCATATTGTGGGCCGGGTGGAAGGCCTTGAACGCGATGCGTTTGTTGCAGGTGCGCGTGCACTGTTGTTTCCCAGTCAGTACGAAGGTTTTGGCGCGCCCCTCATTGAGGCCATGTCGCTGGGTGTTCCTGTGGTGTGTGCCAATACAGCAAGTCTTCCTGAAGTAGCAGGTGAAGCCGCATTGGTGTTGCCGCTTTCGCTCGATGCATGGAGTGAAGTACCAAACATTCTTGACAACACATCTACGGAGCTCGTGCAACGTGGGCATCTGCGAGTGCAACATTTCTCACTTGCAGAATCGGGCAATGATCTTGCTGCGACATATGAAAGCATGTTGAAATGAGTGTTCGTCCAATAGTGGTGTTGTGTCCACATTTTGCGCCCGACACTGCACCAACCGGGGTTGTAATGACCCGCATTGTTGAAGAGCTGGTACAACGTGGTCACGAAGTGCACGTGGTGACGTCATTACCTTGGTATCGCCAGCACCAAGTAGAAAAAGAATGGCAAGGCAAGGGAAAGAGTTGCGAAATTACTCCGTGGGGTTCCATCACACGCGTTTCTCCTTTTGCCGGGAAAGATAAATCTCACATAGCGCGTCGCGCTGTTGGCTTCGTCGGATTTAGTGCACTGCTGGGCATTCGCGGAATATTTGCCGGCGGTGTGCGGCGCCAAGCTCATGCTGTTATTGCCATGTCGCCACCACTTACCTTGGGTCTCACCGGATGGCTAGTGGCTCGAGTGCGCCGTGCCCCACTGGTTTTCAACATTCAAGATGTGTTTCCCGATGCCGCCGTTGCTACAGGAAAAATAACCGACAAACGTGTTATTTGGCTGGCGTGCTGGCTCGAGCGCACCAGTTACCGCGCAAGCGATGCGGTAGTGGTGTTGTCGCAAGACCTGCAAAGGAACCTGGAAGCAAAAGTGTCACCGAAGGTTGCGCAACGCGTACACGTCATTGCCAATTTTGTTGACTCGGAAAATATTGTTCCACGCTCCACCTCCACTGCATATCGCAAAGAACACGCTGGCAATGCCGACACTGTTGTGATGTATGCCGGCAATGTTGGTTTTTCGCAATCAATTCATTTACTCATTGCCGCTGCACGTGCGCTGCCGCGTGTCATGTTTATTGTGAATGGCGAGGGTTCCGCACGTGGCGAGTTAGAGGTACAAGCGCAAGGTGTCTTCAACATTCGCTTTGTGAATTACCAAGATGCAGGTCGGCTCAGTGAGGTGCTGGCCAGTGCCGATGTGCATGTGGTTCCGTTGAAGGCGGGCCTCGGTGCAGTGAGCGTGCCTTCAAAGGCGTACTCCATCATGGCTGCGGGCCGCCCGCTGTTGGCCGCCATCGACGCAGACAGCGAAGTTGCTCGCATTGTGCAAAATGTGGGTTGCGGACGGGTGGTTGCTCCCGACGAGCCAGAAGCATTCATTGCGGCACTCTCGTCAATGTTGGAAAATCGCGATGCGATGGCAGAGATGGGCGCAAAAGGTCGGTTATGGGTGGTGGAAAATGCGTCTCCTCAGGCGGTGGGCGAGGCCTATCACCAACTCTTGGCCACCTTGTCGCCTACAGAATCGCTGTAAAACCGCTCTTCAGCAGATAACCTCGTGATTTCGTGGGTAAATCATCTTCAGCCAAAAAAGTCGCCCGACTGGCTCAAAAGGGCAAAGGGAAAAAAGTCCGCTTTCAAGGCGGAACAGTTTTCCCTGCAGTCATTGTTGTTGTGCTCCTTGTGGGTCTGAGCCTCGTGGCATATGCCCGGCAAAGTGCCCCAAGTGGTAACGAAGCACCAACCATTAACGATCACTGGCACGTGTCGTACGGCTTTTATGGTTGCGACAAGTACCTTCCTAACCTCATTGGCAACAAGGAAGAACCCGTCGATCCGAACTATGTGAAGTACGGCATTCACAGCCACGATGACGGGGTCATTCACTGGCACCCATCAGGCCTCGCAACAGGTAGTCGTGCAAAATTCGGGCTCTTTCTCACCGTGTATGGCATCAAAGTCAGCGACACAAAATTGGAGTTCCCAGCCGATCAACAAACCGGCATGGTGTACGAAGAGGGCGAAACGAAGTGCTACAAGAAAGATTCTGAGCTTCGTGCTTACGTCTGGAATCAGTACGACAAGCCTGAAGATCGCAAAATGCTCATTACCGACTTCAAGAACATTCGCATCGACCGCGATGGCATGGTTGTAGTTATTGCGTATATGCCAAAAGACGCTGGTCCTCCAGCGCTTCCCGAGTCTGCAGTCAACCTGCCTGAACTAGGTGCGGTCGATGGCGCAGGTGCAACTACTTCAACGGTTGCTGGTGTAACAACGACCACTGTTGCTGGAGCAACCACCACAACGGTTGCTGGTGCAACGACTACAACAGTTGCTGGTGCAACCACCACCACAGTAGGAACTGCCACCACCACAACGGTTGTCGCGAACACCACAACAACGACCCAGGGGTAACACGCCGCCCATGGATGCTGTCATCCTGGTCGGTGGGTTTGGTACGCGGCTTCGCCCGCTCACGCTCACTACTCCTAAGCCGCTGTTGCCAGTTGGCAATATTTCTATTCTGGCGCGGGTCATTGCGAGTTTAGAAAAAGCTGGGGTCACTCGGGCCGTTCTCGCCTTGGGTTTTAAACCACAACCATTTATAGATGCGTTTCCCGGAAATCAATGTGGCGGGGTGCATCTCGATTACGCCGTTGAACCAGAACCACTCGACACCGGTGGAGCCATTGCTTTCGCCGCACGCTTTGCTGGCATCTCACAAACTTTCATTGTGGTCAATGGCGATGTTCTCACCAGCCTCGATGTGTCAACGCTGGTGGCATTCCATCAGAAAAGCGCGGCAGAAGGCACGCTGCATCTGACCCCAGTGGAAGACCCGTCACAATTTGGTGTGGTGGAAACGGCAGTTGATGGTCAGGTAACACGCTTTATAGAAAAGCCAGCTCCTGGTGAAACAACAAGTTTCAATGTCAATGCCGGAACCTATGTGCTTGAACCGTCGGTCATAGAACGCATCGCGGTGAATAAGAAAACCTCAATAGAGCGAATTGTATTTCCCGCCATGGTTACCGAGGGCACGTTGTTTGCAATGCCAACAAACGACAGTTGGGTCGATACGGGCCGACCAGAAACGTATATCGCAGCAAATATGTCGGCTGTAGAAAACGCACAAGGCAACAAGTTGGTGCACGCGGCAAGCAGAGTTGCGGCAACGGCAACAATTGAACAATCAGTGGTGGGGCCACTTTGCGTGGTGGGTGAATACTCGCACATATCGCATTCAGTAGTTATTGCTGGCGCCGAAATTGGAGAATCCGCAGCCATTGAAAACAGTGTCATTATGGGTGTTGTGGGCAGCACTGCACAACTGAAAAATTGCATCATTGGCGCCGATGGCGTGGTGGAACAAGGTGAAGTATTGAACAACGTGAAGCGGCCCGACCCGGACGGCGTTTAGTGCGCTTTTTAGTTTGTGGTGGCGCTGGTTTTATTGGGTCACATGTAGTTGATCGTTTGTTGTCTGACGGGCATGCAGTAGAAGTTGTCGACAACCTGAGCACGGGCTCCTTTTCCAATTTGCATCAGGCGCGTCTCTCGGGCGGCGATCTCAAAATTCACAACATCGATGTCACTACACCTGAATTTCTCGACCTGGTGTCGTTGCGTCGCCCCGATGTTATTTTGCAACTCACCGCGTTGTCGCCAAGTGCAGCACACTCCACGCTTGCGCTTTCCTCTGCCCCCGCAGTTGTTGCGGCGTTAGAAGCAGCTCGTTTGTTCGGTGTAAAAAAAGTTGTACTTGGGGTGCCTGCGCATTTGCTCTATGGAGAAGTGCCCGTGCGTGAAATTCCTATTAAGGAAGGTCGTGTGAGTGAACCCATTAGTGTTCCGCACGTCATTACGCGCACGCTGTTACAGCTACTTGCTGTGTACCGCGAAGTGCATGCGGTGGAATACACCGCACTTGCAATTGCAAATGTTTATGGCCCACGTCAACGGGCAGAAGATGGGGTAGTAGCGGCCTTTGCAACAGCGCTCGCCAATAACGAAGCACCTGAATTCTTCGGTTCGGGAAAACAAACGCGAGATTTCGTTTTTGTTGAAGATGTAGTTGACGCATATGTGAAAGCAGCCACAAAAGGCGATGGGCTGGTCATTAACATTGGTACCGGCGTACAAACAAGCATTACTGCATTGTGGAAAGAAATGAGCGCGGGTTCAACGTTGCAGCCAGTAGTAGGAAAACAACGACCCAGTGACATTACGCGCTTCGCGGTATCTCCGGTTCGGGCACGTATTCAGCTTGCCTGGGCGCCTTTTACTGGGCTAACTGAGGGCTTGGCTACGGTTACACCACAGCACTAAAGCTCTTTAGCGAAAGAGATCTTCGCTGGGGTTGCGCACAATTTCGTCCATGCTCGACTCGCGAAACCACGCTGCGTCTGCACCACGAACAACGCCCACAGGTATGCCATTCGATTTGCCCATTACCAGTTCTGCCGCACAAGCGAGTTCGTCGGCAACAGCAATTTCAGTTACCTGCATTACGCGGCCAAGTGCATCGGGTGTGCCGCGCAGGTCGAGCACGCCAGCAATGCCAGCAACCCCAATTGCTACATCGGTAACACCTTTGCGCCATGGGCGACCAAAAGTATCGCTCACTATGACGCCAACATTTACACCAAGTTTTGCTTTCACGATGTCGCGAATACGCCGTGCAGAGCGGTCGGAGTCGATGGGTAAAAGAGCGGCCTGACCGCGTTCCACATTCGATAAGTCAATGCCGCTATTTGCGCACACAAAACCATGCTTTGTTTCGGTAATGATGAGGTCGCCTCTACGGCGCACAATACGAACAGCTTCTTCTTCAACAAGCACTTTGTGCGACAGCGGGTCGTCGGGGTCAATCGCTACGAGTCGACCTTCTGCTTTCGACACAATTTTTTGTGTGACTACCAAAACATCATTGTCGAGAAGGGGTCCATTGGGTTCGCCTGAGCACGCTTCAACAATGATGTCTCCTAGTTGCATGCCGGGAATAATTTCCCCAATTCCTTCAACACCCCACGCGGTTAACTTGCTCATATGGCTCTTATGTTGCCACGCCAATGGCGCTTAAGCACGTTTGGGTGAGAGCGGCAGAAATTTCAGCCGTTTTCATGATGGTATTGGTGGCAACACAGCGCATTCCCTCGCGTTCGACAGCGGAAATGAGATGCTCATCGGCGGTGTCGATAATGAGAGTGGAAGCAATGGGTGCGTACAGGCGGGCAATTCCGACCACACTTGCTTCAAGCCCCAACTCGCTCATCATGCGGTCTGCCGGGCCCTTCAGCGCTGCTCCGGCAACGATGGGCGAAATTGCCACAACGGTGTCGCGACGCGCTGTCAATGTTGCATCGAAGTTTTTCAGCGCCCGCATAGGGCCAATAGAAACGACTGGGTTTGACGGAGCAATAATGACTGCATCGGCAGTGCGCATGTCGTCGAGCCCCAGTGCATTTGCTTCAGTAATGCCAGCAAAGCGAACACTTTGTATTGCAACTGAATGGCGTAATTTTACAAAGTATTCCTGAAATGAAATTTCACTTCCATCGATCAGAGTGACCATTGTGGAAACTCGTTCGTTGGTCATGGGAAGAATACGAAACGGAATGTTGAATGCCTGCGTAATCTCTGCGGTTACTTCTGCAAGTGTTGCGCCTTCTGCAAGGCGAGTGGTGCGATAAAAGTGTGTAGCAAGGTCGCGGTTGCCTAAACCAAACCACGATTCTCCGGCAAGTGATTGCGCAGGGCGTACCGCGGTAAAGCGCGCCAAGTTTTCCATGGTGACAAATGTTTCATTGGCAAGACCCCAACCACGTTCGGGGTCAATAGATTCCGACACGGTGTACGTGACGGTGTCGAGGTCGGGGGAAATAGATAGACCATGCATCACCGTGTCGTCGCCGGTGTTCACAATTGTCATGAGTTCGTTATGGGCAATGGCATGTTGAGCACCACGCAAGAAACGAGCTGCGCCCACTCCGCCAGAAATGACACAAATCATGGGTTTTTGCTCCACATCATCTCACTGAGCGTAGAGGCGCAACTGTTAGAGTCAACGTTCATATGGCACGCGCATTAATTACAGGCATTACAGGTCAAGACGGACAACACCTTGCAGAGTTCTTGCATGCAAAGGGTTATGAAGTCTTTGGAATGATCAAGGGCCAAAATAACGCTCGTGCAGAACTCTTGCGTGACGAGTTCCCATATGTCGAGTTGGTTTCAGGTGACCTCACCGACCTACCAAGTTTGGTGTCTACTCTCGAGCGCGCTCAGCCCACCGAAATTTACAACCTTGGCGCAATTTCCTTTGTGCATTTCTCTTGGATCCAGGCAGAACTAACGGCCAATACAACTGGTCTTGGCGTATTGCGTATGTTGGAAGCAATTCGCATGGTGGGTGGAGCCCAAAATAACCCCATGCGTTTTTACCAGGCTTCTTCTTCGGAAATGTTTGGCAAGGTGCGCGAAGTGCCACAAACGGAACTCACGCCATTCCATCCGCGTTCGCCATATGGCTGTGCGAAAGTTTTCGGACACGACATCACCGTGAACTACCGCGAGAGCTACGGCATGTATGCCTGCTCGGGCATTTTGTTCAACCACGAAGGCCCACGTCGTGGTCTCGAGTTCGTTACCCGCAAAATTTCTAATGCTGTTGCCCGCATCAAGTTGGGTGTGCAGCAAGATATTTCACTGGGCAACCTCGATGCTAAGCGCGACTGGGGCTATGCCGGCGACTACGTAAAGGCCATGTGGCTGATGTTGCAACAAGACGAGCCCGATGACTACGTGGTGGCTACTGGTGAAACACACTCCATTGAGGAATTCCTCGAGTTGGCATTTGCTGAAGTGGGCATCGCCGACTGGCACCCATATGTCACCCAAGATCCAAAATTCTTCCGCCCCGCAGAAGTAGACCTGCTCATTGGCGACCCCACCAAGGCAAAAACCAAATTGGGTTGGACACCAGAAGTCGATTTCCCACATCTTGTCAAGATGATGGTGGAAAACGATTTGCGCATTGAAAGCGCGAAACTGAACCGTTAATTGTTTCTTAGTGAACTAGCCCTCAAGTGGGCGGTCGCTCATTGCTTCAATCATCGATTCCACATCGGGTGTGTCGCCTGAAGCAATGCGACTACGTAATGCAGCGGCAAACACGCAAAGAGCCAAAGTTGAAGAGACCACCGACGCAATTTCAATGCGTAAGTACAAGTCGTTGCTCGAGAGCCATGTAGTGAGAACAAAACTGGTCATACCCACACTCCACCCGAGCGCAACCCACTTGTGGCCGTGCAGTGCAATAACTGCTTGTGCTGTGGCTAAAGCCATCATGTACAGCGCGCTGCCAAGGGCTAACAAGGTGAGTGTGCGGCGGTCGAGGTCGCTTTGGTATACCGCTTTCAAAATGGGTGGTCCGGCAATTGCGGAACCGCCCACACCAATTACTCCAATTGCAATTACTGCAAAGGTGAGTTGGCGAAAGGCGACGCGAAATTCGGTGAGGTCGCCGTGTGCAGCAAGGCGAGCAAGGCGTGGCAACAGCGCTGCCTGAATTGCCTGGAAAAGAAAGAGTGGAACGCGGGCCAGCAACACGCCATTGCCGAATTTGGTGACGAGTTCAGATTCAGAACTATCGGCCAAAATGTTCATGCCAATAGGGCCAGCATTCACCAATGCCGCAGCCATGATGGAGCCACCTAAGAGCCACCCAAGGTTCGGAGTAATTTCCGACCACGAAGCTGGTTCGCCATCTTGTGTGCTGAGAGCTCCGCGGAAATAGACAATGGCAACACCAAGAAGTGGGGCAAGGGCAACAACCATTGCGTATGCCCCAATTACTTTCACGCCAATAAGCCACAAGGCAATGCATCCGACAATACGCGTTGCGCCGTCCATGCCCATGACAATGCCGTAGTCAACAAATTTTCCTGTACCCGAACAAATGCCACGTGCAAGGTGAGCTGGTGCGTAACCAACGAACGCCAAAATAAGTGCTGCGGTGACTAGCCAATGACCTTCAAAGAAATCTTTGGTGAGCCATGGGCTACCAGCAAGAACCAGTGCACTCACAATGACCGCAAGGCCAATGGTGAGTGGAATAATTTTGCGCACAATGGGAAGGCCACCTTGCCCATGTGCGCGTCGGTGCGCAAGTGCGCGACCTACTTCTTGTTCAATGGGCATGAAAAAACCTGGTGCCAAAGCAAAAGTGGCAAACCACAACGCAACAATTGGTTTGAAGTTTTCTTGCCCCAGTGCTTGTTGGCCAACTTTGAAAAACGCGTAGCTGGCAACTCCGGCAATTAACAGACCAATGCCAACGGGAACGGTGCCTTCAGGAAGTGGAATTCTGTCGTCGAGAGTTCGCTTCTCGTTAGTACCGATGTTGTTCACGCATCTTGCAGGCTAGTGCTGTTACGCGTTGCGCAGCGGTGAGCGTTCGCTCAATTTGTTGCAAAGCGATGTTGCGATGCTTTTTGCGTGATCAACAATTTCAGTAATATGTGTTTCAAGTTCAGGGTTTTCTTTTTGCAATGTTGCCATTGCTTCGCGACGGCGAACCTGAAGTTGCTGGAAGGCGAGAACTCCGGTGCCAACTGTGATATACAGGGCTTCTTTCCCGTATTCACTTACTTTTTCAGCGATCTGCGGCACGTCGATTTCAGCCAAATCGACCTCAATAATGGGTATTTTCCATGAGGGAAGGCGAAAGTCGCTCGGAATGTTCATAAGTAAAGGGTATCTTGCACTGCTAATTTTTGCAAGCACTTGGGTGTCAGTGGGGAGCCTTTTTGGGTCTCCCTACTAGCCTTACGCCATCACGGATTTCACCCCTTACCAGTGGCCAAATAACGGCAACGCGGTGCCACCTGTGGTGGCGTCGATGGTGGTGTTCTGCGACCCAGCTGGGCCAGAAGGGTTGGTGGGCTCCGACTTCGTGGCGGTCATTAATGCCTTGGTGGGCCAAGACTACGAGTTGCTTCAGTACCTTTTTTTCCTTGTTGGCCCAAACGACGAGGTACGACAAACGTACGAAAGTCATATTGCCCAACATTTGCCGCTCGCCGCGGTGCGCAGGGTGGAAGGCAACCCGGGCTACGGGCCAACCCAAAATGCAGCGGCGCGTTTAGTTGAAGGAGACAACGGCCTCTTTCTCTTTTTGCACGACGATGTGTGCCTTGCCAGCAATGCAGTGAGCGAACTCGTCACTGAACTCTCGCGTTCCAATGCCGCAGTTGTAGGCCCCAAGCTTGTGCAATGGGACGACCCGTCACTCTTGCAGCACGTTGGTATGGGCGTCGACCGCTGTGGCGAAATAGACCCCATAGTGCTGCCTGGCGAAAAAGACCAACAACAACACGATGCGGTGGCCGACGTTTTCTGCTTGCCAAGTGCGTGCTTGCTCGTGCGGTCAGATCTGTTTCGAACCCTGGGCGGTTTTCACCCAGACATCACCTTTGGCGGTGAAGAAATTGATCTGTGTTGGCGCGTGCATCTAACGGGTGGACGTGTTGTGGTGGTGCCAAGTGCAGTAGCACAACATCGCGAAAATTTCATTTCTCGGCAGCCAGCAATGGACCTCAGCAAAATGAGCGAAACGAACAGGGTGGCAACAGTTTTGTCGTGCACCTCGAGTGCTCGACTCTTGCCTGTCTTTTTTCAAATGCTTGGTTTGTCGTTATTGGAACTGCCCATTGCCATTGCAACCGGCAAATGGAAGCAAGGTGTTGCGGCGTTGCAGGCAACGTGCGGTGGCGTACTGAGGGTGGCCTCTATTGCAAAGCGACGCCGTGTTGTGCAGCAATCACGACTTGTGAATGATGCCGAAGTTCATTACTTGCAGGTACGTGGCAGTGCTCGTGCAACAAACTTTCTTCGCTTGCGTCGCGCCGAGAGTGATGCGCGTCGACGTGAGTCATTTGTTGTTGCCAAAGAACGCGAACGCCGTCAGCGTTTTTCTGTCGTTGTTGGATGCATGCTCGCCGCAATAGTGATGGTAGGAAGCCGCCAACTCTTTTTCCGCGGAGTAGCAAATATTGGTCAATTTGTGCCCTTTACCGAGTCGTGGCGGTCGTTGGCAGCTGCGTATCGATTGGGTTGGTGGCCAGCAGGTTTTGGCTCCTTGTCTCCTGCGCCAACCGGAACTGCGCTCGTAGCAGTTGCTTCGTTTTTTTCATTGGGCAACCCAGCACTTTTGCGAACACTTGCCATAGTGGGGTTACTACTTGTTGCTGCAATTGGTATGTGGCATGCAAGTGCTGCTGCATCTTCAAGCAGAGCCCGCATTGCTGGAGTAGTTACTTACCTTGCGTTGCCCATTGGGTATGAATGTATTGCAACGGGCCGTTGGGGAGCACTTGCAAGCTACGGAGCACTTCCATGGGTTATTACAGCGTTTAATACTGCGCGTCATGTTGATACGGCGCGTGCAAGCGACGTTGCACGTCAAGGAGTAAGACTCGGACTCGTTATTGGCGTTGTTGCGGCGTTTGAGTCTTCCTTTGTTCCTTTGTGCGTTGTGCTTTTTGGCTTGTGGTGGCTCAGTGGCATCGTTGCAGGCGGAACAACGTCTGTTCGTGGCGCTGCGAGCATATTTGGTGTCGGAATGTGCAGTGCATTGTTGCTGCAACTCATGTGGCTGACCAACTATGTCAATAGCAATTGGTGGCAAACAATTGTGGGTTTCGACTCGGGTGTTGGCCTGCATAAGGGACTCAAAGAATTAGCAAGCTTCGATTTTGGTCGTTTCAATTTTGCAACGTTTGCCCTGCTGTATTTCTTTGTACTAGTTGTGAGTCTGGGTACCGCACGCGGGGAACGATTTGTACTGGCGCTTCGTGGCGCAGTATTTGCTGTTGTGTTTCTGGGTATTGCAGTAGTGGGCGATACTCGCGTAATAAATGCGGCGATGCCCGACCCTGCTGTACTTCTCACGGCGGTGGCCTTGGGTCTTGCACTTGGTGCCATTGCTGCAGTGGAAGCTTTCGATGTAGACGTGAAGGGCCGTAAGTTTGGCTGGCAACAGCCAGCAAGCGTTTTGGCACTCTGTGCAATTGCAGTGGGAGTATTCCCATTGGCGGTAAATGCAGCAAATGGCCGTTGGAACCAGCCGTCATCTTCTTTGTCAAGCCTGTTGTCACAGTTGCAAAAAAACCCTGTAGAGGGCGACTATCGCATTTTGTATTTGGGTAACCCACTGTTGCTTCCCGCGGCCCCACGAACCATTCCGTTTGGCTCTGAAGAAAGCGCACAACTGGGATACGCAATTACCGATGATGGTGCTGCAACTTTGTACAACCAGTGGGCAGCGAAGAAAACTTCTGCAGTTGTTTCACTAGAAAAGACATTGCAAGACATGGGTGAAAGTAATTCCCCTCGCATTGGTCGGTTGCTCGCCCCTCTCGGCGTGCGTTACATCGTGGTGCCTCTCATTGACGGATCGCGAAGCACTCGTGCGCAGCCCTTGCCACTTCCGGAAGGCCTTTTGAGTGCACTTGAAGTGCAACTTGATTTTCGGCGCCAATACTTTGCGAGCGATTTAGTAATTTATGAAAATGTTGCGTGGGCGCCAACGCTTGCACAACTCACTGAAGCTGGAATTGCGGCAAGTAAAAATGCGGGCAGCGAAGCACTCATTTTGTCTGACCTCCGTGGCGCAACGCCAGTAAAAACAGGTTTCATTCCGGGACGCGCAACTCAAAAACTCAATGTAGGCGGCGGAACAGTGAGCGCTGCCATTCCTTCCTCGTCACGTTGGCGATTGGAAATACAGAACCAAAAGGTGCTGTCGCGTCCAGCATTTGGCGCTACTCAGGCATTCGATATTCCTGCCGATGTCCCTGCCAATACTGTGGCAACGCTCACCTTTTCGCGACCATGGAGCCATGTGCTGTTGGTGATTACACAGTTTGCAATGTGGGTATTTGCAGTATTTTTCGCACTCGGTATTCGTTTCAAGCGTCGTCGCCCAAGTGAAGTTGCCCTCAGTTCAGATGCCCGCAACATTTCCTTCGATGGTGGTGTGCAATGAAGACCTGGCGTCGCATTCTGTCGCTGGCTGTTGTTGCAGGTTGTGCAGGTGGATTGCTATTGCTGTCTGAATCACGCAAAGCGACCGATAGCAAGGAAGTTGATGTTGCGCCGGCCAATGTGCAGAAATCGTTTCCGCACGTTGCAAGTATTGCGGCCATCAGCAGCTCGTGGTACTGCCCAGGTGTTCCACTAGGCGGCGATGCCTACGCGGGAAATGATTACGGCGGCACCATTACTATTTCGAACCCCACCGACACAGAAGTGCAAGGTGTTGTTACGCGTTATGCAACAGAAAATGAACCAGAGGTCGTTTCAATTGTTGTTCCACCACGCGATTCCCTCATTTATAACTTCAGCGAAGGCGCACGTGGGGCGTATGTGAGTGCCTTGGTGGAACTCGCTGGCGGAAAAGGCACATCGGTTGAGCAGCGTGCTATTTACCCCGCTGGTGACTCAACCCAACCTTGCGTGAACCAACCTTCGGCACAGTGGTTTTTCGCAGATGGTTTTACTGCAAGTGACAGCAAAGAAGATCTGCTACTCACCAACCCTTTGCCCGATGCAACTGTTATCAATGTGCGTTTCGTTACAAAAGATGGTGAACGCCAACCCTCTGCGCTTCAGGGCTACGTACTTCCTCCCAACTCATTGCGTGTGCTCGATATTGCAAGCCAAGGTGCACGTGGAGAAGAACTTGTGGGTGTGGAACTGCGTGCGGTCAGTGGCACTTTTGTCGCCGCGCGAGCGCAACATTATTTAGGAACTGGTCGCTTGGGTTATTCGCTCAAACTGGGGGCTCCTGAAGTTGCCACCGACTGGTGGGTGACAACAGGTGACCACCGAGGCAAACCTAGTGAGCAAATTGTGATGTTCAACCCAACCGATGACGATGCAAAAGTGGTTGCATTGTTTTCAGGTGATGGTGGCGTAGGCGTTGCGCCACTCAACCTCACAGTTCCTGCGCACCGCGTGGTGTCTCTTCCTATGTCAAATATTGCTGGCTTAACTGAGAACCGATTCGCGGTGTCTTTTTCTGTTCTTGAAGGCGCCGGTATTGTGGTGGAGCATGTATCCACTCGTCAACTGGAAAAGTCGATGGCAACAACCGTTGACCTTGGCGTGCCCTTTGTGATGGCTGCAAAGCAGTGGGCAATTCCTTCACCCATTTCGCCAGGAACAACCGACGCCATTGCTCTCACCAATGTGACCGCGTTGCAGGCGAGTGCACGTATTGAAGGCGTAGGACCAGCAGGTGCGTTACCCATTGCTGGCTTAGACGCAATTGCTATTGAGCCAGGTGCGACGCGCTATGTAACACTGCCCGAGGGTGTAGTGCTTGGGCAACTACAAGTTGTTTCTGCGCAAGATCTCATTGTAGTGCGTTCTCTTCCCCGCACTTTTGGTGTGAAGGGAAGAGATCTTGTTGCAGCACTGCCTGTGAAGTAGCAGCTCTATTCCGACTGTTGCATTTCCAGTGCTTGCTCTACGCGTTTAATTTGTTCGTCTTCGGCGTTGCGCGTGTACGCATCGGAGGCGATATAGAAAACCAGCGACATGACGAGGCCAACGGCAACTGCAACTCCTAAGGACTGAACCCATTTAATCCAGCGTCGGCTAGGAGCGGGGAGTAGCGCCATGGTGAGAACGGTAAGTAATGCCAGAATGATGCACACCAATGTGGTCATGCCGTCGAGTGAGCCAGAGGCACTGCTCACGCGGTTCTCGCGGTCGTCAACGAGTTGTTTTACTTCTTCCAAAATAATTTGTGCTTCAGCTTTTTTATTGTCGTCGCTCTCTAAGTCTTTTTCTAGAATGTTGAATTCTTCGAGAAGCTTTTCAAACGCAGCTCCAGCACGTGGGTCTCCACCAGCTGGTGGGTCGGTATCAATTTCATATTTCCGAACAGATTCGAGGTAGTCAATTGTGAGACCCTTTATAGAGGGGGCAAGTTTTCGGTCAAAAGCCCGGGTTTCTACAATGATCGATTCCAAGGTGATGGTTTCATCAAAAAGAATATTTTGTGCAGAAACCTGCTCGCTCCATACGTTCACAATAATAAAGGCCAGTAGCAAAGTGAAAGCAGTTCCAATGAATCCGAAGACGGCAACGAGACCTTCGGTGTCGTCGCCTTCAGCTTGGATGCGAGCATTAAAAATTGCTTTTACAATTGGGACAACAATGACGACCGGAACACCAATGCTGATGAGCACGATGAGCCAAAGTGGGAATGCGAGGAATCCTTCGAGCATGAGATGACTCTTTCTTTGCGTAGAAGCAGTAAGTGCCGACCTTACACTGATTGGCGGACTAAACAAGCAAGTGCATAAAGTGGGGGCGTGAAGTTCGTTGCGGTCATAGTGGTTGTTGTAGTTGCCGCACTACTTGCCCAGTTCTTGCAGCGCCGCAAGCCACAAGCGCCCACGCAGCCGAAAATGGAAGTGCCTGCTCAGGTAGACAGAAGAGACTTTCCTCAGCCAGAGGCGCAGTGGTTAGTGGCTGTGTTCTCATCGGCCACATGTGCGACGTGTATTGACGTGGTCTCGAAAGCGCAAGCTTTAGCTACTTCTCAAGTTGCGGTATCAAACGTGGAATACCCCGAACGCAAAGACTTGCACGACCGCTATGGCATCGATGCAGTGCCCACCGTTGTCGTTGCCGACGCAGATGGGGTGGTTCGTGGAAGTTTTATTGGGCCGATCTCGGCGACCGACTTGTGGGCCGGTGTTGCAGAAATACGTCAGCCGGGGTCGCGAGCAATTTCAGATTGTGCAACTTCAACGGCAGGTAAAGATGACGGAGAAGCAGACTCGCTGAGCCCTTGTTGAACAAGGCGCAGTACTGCTGGCCCATCGATGGTTTCTTCTTCTAGTAGGCGCTGTGCAACGAGGTCAAGTCCGCGACGGTGTTTGGTGAGTACTTCACGGGCACGAGTTTCTTGAGCGCGCAAGATGCGAGCAATTTCACCGTCGACCAACTTCGCAGTTTCGTCGCTGTATTCACGACCATTTGTCATGAGGTCTTCGCCAAGGAAGACTTGCTGTTGACTATTCCAAGCCATGGGGCCAACTGCTTCGCTCATTCCCCATTCACGCACCATGCGTCGCGCGATGCCTGTTGCTTGCTCGAGGTCGTTTGCTGCTCCGCTATTTAAATTGCCAAAGACCATCATCTCGGCAACGCGGCCACCCATTGCTTTGCAAATGATGTCTTCAAAATATTCTTTTGAATATGTATGACGTTCTTCAGGCAGGGTCCAGGTAACGCCTAGTGCCATGCCGCGGGGCAAAATGGTGACCTTGTGGAGAGGGTCGCTGTGTGGAAGGACTGATGCAAGAACAGCGTGGCCACCTTCGTGGTAGGCAGTTGCTTTTTTCTCGTCGGCATTGAGCACGAGGCTTTCGCGGCTTGCACCTAGAACAACGCGGTCACGTGCATTCTCAAAGTCAACGTGCTCTACTTGTTTTCCGCCACGGCGGACGGCAAACAGTGCAGATTCATTTACCAAGTTGGCAAGGTCGGCACCACTCATGCCAGGAGTAGCACGTGCCATGGTCTCAAGGCTGACTTCGGGGGCCATGCGCTTGTCGCGTGAGTGAACCTTCAAAATAGCGAGACGCTCTTCGTATTCAGGCAATGGCACAATGATGGAGCGGTCGAAACGACCAGGGCGCAATAGTGCGGGGTCGAGTACGTCGGGGCGGTTTGTGGCCGCCATGATGACAATGCCTTCGCTTGTTTCAAAGCCGTCCATTTCGGCAAGCATTTGGTTGAGCGTTTGTTCACGCTCGTCATGCCCACCACCGAGACCAGCTCCGCGCTTGCGGCCAATGGAGTCGATTTCGTCGATGAAAATAATGGCGCGTCCCATTTTGCGTGCTTGTTGAAAGAGGTCGCGCACGCGGCTTGCACCAACGCCAACAAACATCTCCATGAAGTCGGACCCTGTGACTGACAAGAACCCCACACCAGCTTCGCCAGCTACTGCGCGAGCGAAGAGTGTTTTACCTGTTCCTGGAGGGCCAACAAGAAGAATGCCTTTGGGAATGCGTGCACCAATTTCTTTGAACTGTTCAGGCATACGCAAGAAGTCGACAACTTCTTTAATTTCCATTTTGACGCCTTCATAGCCAGCAACATCGGCAAACGTGGTGGAAGGTTTGTCGGCGTTATAGGTTTTGGCGCGACTGCGGCCAATAGACATGATGTTTCCGGCTTGGCCCATAGCGCGGCGCTGCATGAACATGAAAATGCCGATGATGAGAAAGAACGGCAACAAAATGGGGATGAGGCTGGTGAACCAGTTGGCCTGAGGAGTGTTGTAGTTGTAGTCGACCCCTTGGTCTTTCAACAGCTTTTCATCGGCATCGCTAAGAAGGGGAGCACCAGTGGTGCTGAACTTGCGGCCGTCGCTCAGTGTTCCAGACAACACGTTGGTGGTGTTGTTAATGGAAACCTTGTCGACCTTGCCAAGACGAACCTGCGAGAGAAATTCGGTGTAGGTGAGTTTCTCGGAGTTCTTTGTGGGAAGGAAGCGCGGCCCAAAAATGAGTGCAAGAGCACAAGCGGCAATGAGCCATACAGCCCATTTTGGCAACTGCTGCTTTTCTGATTTTGGGGCAGACGGATCGGAGCTGTTGCGCTTGGCACCGAATGGGTTTTTGCGTGGTTGGCGACCATTTTTTTGGGATGACGGTGAGGTGTTCCCTGGAATCTGCGAGGGGGGTGGTGGCGGGGGCAAGTTGCTCATGCCCACATGATATGGGTTGGGTGGTCGTCATGTATCCCCCACCTCCTAATCGGGTATGGATATCGTTCTTCCATGGCCCGCCAATGCTCACGATCCGGATGCTCCTCGCCGGCGACAATGACCCTTACTTATCAATACAACCGCTCGGTTGCCTGGATCGATCAATTGCAATCTGAACGTGATCCGCATGCCTACGACCTTTGCGAGCGACACGGGAAACGAACCACTGTTCCTTCAGGCTGGCGCCTCGAAGACCGCCGTGGCGTGTATCACTTCATCACTCCCAATCGCCTTGCCGGGTAGTTCACTTCCGCGACACTCCAGCGATTACCGCGGAACAGAGTCGCGCTATTCCTTGCCAATGGTCATTGGTGCTTGGCTTGGTTGTTATCTCGTAGCCAACATTCTTGGCGGAGTCATTGCGGGTGCAACAAGCGCGCCTTCTGGTGAAGAACCAATTTGGATACTTGCGGCATCTGCACTTGCGCTGTGGACCCCATTTGTAGTCATGCTGGTGCTGCTCTCGCGCAAACTTGGTTCGGGTAATTTTTGGAGTGACTATTCCGTACGTTTTCGGCCCATTGATGCAATTGGTATTCCATTAGGAATTGCTTCGCAAATATTTTTAGTCAGTGCGGTGTACTGGCCATTGCGTAAAATCTTTCCGTCCACGTTCGATGCAGCAGATGTTGAAGAACGTGCCAGCGACCTCTACGACCGTGCACAAGGCTGGTGGCTCGTGGTGCTTGTACTCATTGTGGTGGTTGGCGCTCCCATTGTTGAAGAACTCGTGTACCGCGGTTTCATTCAGGGAACATTGCGAGGCACCATGAATCACAGTGTTGCGCTGGTAGTCGCAGCGGTATGGTTCACGCTCATTCACTTTGTGCCAGTGGAATACCCCGGGTTGTTCGCTATTGCCTTGGTTTTGGGGTTGTCGTACCACTTTTCGCGCAGAATTGGGCTTCCCATTGTGACCCATATGGCTTTCAACGCGACCGGATTATTACTTGTAGCCCTGAAGTGAGACATTTTTCGGCAACATAAATGCCACAATGGTGTTTATATGACAACTGAGATTGAAAGCGAACACAACGTCGAAGACGAAGTGAGCGAGCCACAAAGAATTCAGAAACTGGTTGCTTCATTTCTTGGCTTCCAACTTTTTTCAACAATTGTCATTGTGGGTGGGTCAATGTTGTTTCTTTTTGCAACGCTGCATCCTTCACTTATATTTCAAAACAACACGCCAACGGGTGGCGATATGGGTGCCCATGTGTGGGGCCCGGCGTTTTTGCGCGACAACCTATTGTCGAACTTCAAACTGTCGGGTTGGAGCATGGACTGGTACTCCGGTTTGCCCACATATCGCTTTTACATGGTGGTGCCGGCGTTGTTCATCTTGTTACTCGACATCGTTCTTCCCTATGGCATTGCATTTAAAATTATTGCGGTAGCAGGAATTATTGCTCTCCCCGCATGCGCATGGGCATTTGGAAAACTTGCGCGATTCGCGTACCCGTTACCTGAACTTTTTGCCCTCGCTGCAACTGTTTTCCTTTTCGATGAAAGCTTCACCATTTATGGCGGAAATATTGCCAGCACCATGGCTGGAGAGTTTTCCTTTTCCATTGCATTGGCTTTCGCATTCCTCGGATTGGGTTTTTTAGCTCGCGGTCTTGATGATGGATCAAAAAGGGCAGCAGCAGCAATATGTATTGCTCTATCTGGGTTGAGTCATGGCATCGTTCTCATTTTCGTGTTTGGCGGAGCGGCCTTAATGGTTCTCTTGCATGCCAATAAACAACGTTTTCGTTTTGGTGTCAGCGCTATCGGTGTAGCGGTCTTGCTCTCGTCGTTTTGGGTATTGCCGTTTCTTACCGCACACGCCTACATGACCGACATGAAATATGAACCACGACCAAGTGGTGCAACCGATTCTTTCTGGGACATGTTTTTCCCCCACACCGTTTTCTGGGATCTCTTTGTGATGGCATTTGCCCTCATTGGTTTCGCGGCCTGCATTATTCGCAAAAAAATATTTGGCATGTGGATGGGCGTTTTATGCACCGCATTGTTTGCTGGGGTGTACATCACCCGCGACAGCTTGCCGGTCATTGGTCTTTTGTGGAACCCGCGACTGTTGCCCTTTATGTATATTTTGCGCTACATGCTCATGATGATCGGCATATATGCCGTCATTGCATCGGTAGTGCGGTTAGCAATGCTTGAACGTGGGGAAAAGTCGTTAGATGTTCCTGCAGAAGTGACCGCTGGAGTTGTGCGCAATGCCTCTGCATGGGCAGTTGCTGTCACAGTTCTATGCATTTTTGGTTTTCGTTTTCAGCAGTTGCCTTTCGCCTCGGTAATAGCAGGGGCTAACGACAAATCTGAATATTCATGGGGCCCATTCCGCGGACCTTCTGCAAATAAAGCATTTGTCGACGGGTGGGCACGCTGGAACTTTGAAGGGTATGAAGGCAAACCTGCGTATGGCGAGTACGAAGGCATTGTGCAGACCATGAAAAAAATTGGTGAAGACCCCGCTTTGGGTTGTGGTCGGGCACTATGGGAAAACAGCGGCGACCTCAACAAATACGGAACCACAATGGCGCTCATGTTGCTGCCTTTCTGGACCGACGGTTGTATTGGTTCACAAGAAGGACTCTTCTTCGAAGCTGCTGGCACAACGCCGTATCACTTCATTAGCGCTGCTGCAATGTCGAAACAAAGCAGCAACCCAGTTCGTGAATTGCGTTACGACAACAACAATGCCGAAATGGGTGTCCATTACTTACAAGAACTTGGTGTGCGCTACTTCATGGCCTATACGCCAGAGGCTGTGACGCAGGCAAGCACACAGAAAGACCTCACCGAGGTTGCGCGAAGTGGGCCGTGGGTGGTGTACGAAGTTGCAGACAGCGATTGGGTAGTGCCAATGACCGTACAGCCCGTTGTTGTTGAAGAGCGTTCCGGCGATCAGCGCGAGCGTTGGTTAGAGCTGGGCTCAAGTTGGTTGCAGAACACCGATGAATGGGCTGCTACTCCCGTTGCCGATGGTCCAAAGGAGTGGCAACGAGTGTCTGTTGCGCCAGACCTCAATCGCCGAGTAGGCGAGCCAGGTAGTTCTTCGCGCAGTGTTGACATTGTTCAGCCGTTAGAAAAAATTACTCCAGTGGCCTTACCGCAGGTGAATGTTTCAAATTACTCACACACTCAAGACTCGGTGTCGTTTACGGTCGACAAAATAGGAGTGCCCGTGTTGGTACGAGTGAGCTATTTCCCGAACTGGACCGTTTCTGGTGCAAAAGGGCCGTACAGGGCGGCGCCAAACATGATGGTGGTTATTCCTACCGAGAAAAATGTGGAACTGAAGTATTCATCTGCTGGCATCGACAAACTTGCTTATTTATTGACATTAGTTGGCATCGGAATTGTTATTTTTTGGTGGCGACGTGGCCCGTATCGTTACGGCACTTCGATGCCACCGCTAATGTAATAAAGAGATGGCACCTTCAGATCTCACCAATATTTTCAAGGCATACGACGTTCGTGGCACCGTTCCCGATCAATTCAATGTCAACATCGCACGCGCTGTAGGTGTGGGCTTCGCCCGGTTCGCACAGACCAACACCATTTTAGTTGCCCGCGATATGCGACCTTCTGGAATAGAACTGGTTGCTGCATTTGCTGAAGGTGCAATGTCTCAGGGTGTCAATGTCATCGACATCGGATTGGCAAGCACCGACTTGTTGTACTTTGCTGCTGGTTCGCTTGATGCGCCAGGGGCAATGTTCACTGCGTCACATAACCCAGCGCAATACAACGGCATTAAGTTTTGCTTGTCGGGGGCTAGGCCAGTAGGAGTCGACACTGGCCTCAACCAAATTCGTGAAGTTGCAGTGCGCGAATTGGCACAGCCATCGGCGTCGGTTGCGGGTAGGGGTCAGCTGTCTCAGCGCAACTTGCTCGATGCATTTGCCGACCACGTTGTGAGTTTTGTCGACCAAGACCAACTCATTCCTTTGAAGGTAGTTGCCGACACAGCAAACGGAATGGGCGGCCTAGTTGTTCCTGCGGTGTGTGAACGACTTCCGCAGATTCAACTTGAAGTGATGTTTGGTGAACTCGATGGCACGTTCCCAAATCATCCGGCAGACCCTATTCAGCCCGCAAACCAAAAAGATCTGCAAGCACGTGTTATGTCTGGCGGATTCGACGTTGGCTTGGCGTTCGACGGCGATGCCGACCGAGTGTTTGTTGTCGACGAAAAAGGTATTGGTCTATCGGGAAGCACTACAACGGCTCTGTTGGCAGCTGCTGTGCTGCGCAAAAACCCTGGTGCAAAAATTATTCACAACCTCATTTGCTCAAAAGCAGTTCCGGAGGTCATTACGGAGTACGGGGGAGTCCCCATTCGCTCGCAGGTGGGGCATAGCTACATCAAGCAACTAATGGCCGAAACAGGTGCAGTGTTTGGTGGAGAGCATTCTGCCCACTATTACTTTCTCAACAATTTCCGTGCCGATAGCGGGCTCATTGCTGCAATGCATGTTTTCAACGAGATGAGTCGCAGCCGTGAGCCACTTTCTCAAGTACGCATTCCCTTCGAGCGTTATAGCGCAAGTGGTGAAATCAACACGCAGGTAAGCGACCCTCTTGCAGTTATTGAAAAAGTCGGCGCAGCATTTTCTTCGTTTTCTAGCGATCGACTCGACGGGCTCACTGTCGATTGCGGATCATGGTGGTTCAACCTGCGACCCTCAAATACTGAACCGTTACTGCGGCTCAACCTTGAGGCTGAAAACCGTGACGAATGCGATCAGCGTGTATCAGAAGTGCTTTCACTCATTACTCAAAACGCGTAGCAGTAACCCCAGCAAATGTTGGCTAGTGTAGACGCATGTCGTTAAACGCAAAATTGTTAGAAATTCTGGCCTGCCCGGAAGACAAAGGTCCTTTGTTCTACGTGGAATCCGAGTCACTTCTCTACAACAACCGTTTGCAGCGAATCTACGACGTGAAAGCGGGCATCCCTGTCATGCTCATCTCTGAATCACGTACTGTCGATGCTGGCGAACATGCTCGCATCATGGCAAAAATCACCGCAGAAGACATTCAGCCCACCTTCATTGCGCACTAGTATCTTCTAGTCGGGCTGAAAGACCGGAGCCAGCAGGCCCCAGCCCAGGTACTTTCCCTTTTTATCGACAGTTCCCGAAAGGCTCCTCCATGTCTACAGATAACACCTTTGCGAAACGCGGCGATTTCCGCGTTGCAGATCTTGCGCTCGCCCCATTTGGCCGCAAGGAAATTCATCTTGCCGAACACGAAATGCCAGGCCTTCGCGCACTGCGCAAAGAGTTCGGGCCAACAAAGCCACTGAAGGGTTGCCGAATCTCTGGTTCATTGCACATGACCATTCAGACCGCAGTTCTTATTGAAACCCTTGTTGAGTTGGGCGCAGAAGTGCGTTGGGCAAGTTGCAATATTTTTTCCACCCAAGACCATGCAGCTGCTGCCGTAGTTGTTGGGCCAAATGGCACCGCAGAAAACCCACAGGGCGTTCCTTGTTACGCATGGAAGGGTGAAACTCTTGAAGAGTATTGGTGGTGCACCGATCAAATGATGACTTGGCCCGATGGCGATGGACCAAACATGATTCTCGACGACGGTGGCGATGCAACCATGCTCGTACACAAAGGTGTGGAGTTTGAAAAATCGGGAGTTGTTCCTGACCCCACCTCGGCATCAAACCCTGAGTTCGCCATTGTGCTCGGCTTGTTGCAACGCAGCTTGAAGGCAGAGCCACAAAAGTGGACCACCATGGCCAAAGGCATTAAGGGTGTTACGGAAGAAACCACCACAGGTGTAAAGCGCTTGTACAAAATGTCAGAGAATAATGAACTTTTGTTCCCTGCCATCAACGTGAACGACAGCGTGACCAAGAGTAAATTCGACAACCTCTACGGTTGTCGCCATTCACTCATTGACGCGATCAACCGCGCCACCGACGTCATGATTGCCGGAAAGCTTGCAGTTGTATGTGGTTACGGTGACGTAGGCAAGGGCTGTGCCCAGAGCTTGCGTGGTCAAGGTGCACGAGTCATCGTGACGGAAATTGACCCCATCAACGCATTGCAGGCAGCAATGGAAGGGTATGAAGTCAATACTCTTGAATCAGTTGTTGGTCAAGCAGATATTTTTGTAACTGCAACAGGTAACGAAGCCATTATTGACGTAACGCACATGTCGAGAATGAAACACAATGCCATCGTGTGCAACATTGGCCACTTCGATAACGAAATTGACATGGCTGGTTTGGCCCGCAGTGGTGCAACACGTGATGAACTGAAAGCCGGCACAGACCTCTGGTCGTTCCCCGATGGCCATGCTGTCATTGTTTTGGCTGAAGGTCGTTTGGTCAACTTGGGTTGCGCAACAGGTCACCCAAGCTTCGTGATGAGCTGCTCATTCACCAACCAAGTCATTGCCCAAATTGAGTTGTTCAACTACACCGAAAAGTACCCACTTGGTGTTTATGTTTTGCCAAAAAAACTCGACGAGAAAGTTGCTGCATTGCATCTCGATGCACTCGGTGTAGTGCTCACACAGATGAACGACGTGCAGGCTGAATACTTGGGTATCGACCCAGCGGGCCCATTCAAGCCCGAGAACTACCGCTACTAAGAAACAGAGTTACATTTCGAGTGCTTGCCCTGTCGCTGATTCGTTCAGCGACGGGGACATGCGCAATGCGAGTAGTGCTTTTTGTACAAGTGGCCCAATACCAAAGGCAAAGACAAAAGTTCCGAGTCCTATTGACCCACCCAAAAAGAGTCCGACCACAAGCACCACAATTTCAATGGTGGTACGGGCGAGGCGGATAGAGATGCCAAATCGCTTGTTGAGACCCAGCATGAGGCCATCTCGCGGTCCAGACCCGAGTTCTGCGCCAATGTAAAGCCCTGAGCCAAATGCAATAAAGAGCATTCCTGCTATGAGATACGCCACGCGAGCAACGATGAGGTCGGAGTTTGGAAGCAGATCTTCCATGAAGTTTTCAACGAGTCCAATTTGAACGGCATTCATAATGGTGCCAATTCCGGGCTTCATGCGCAGTGGAATCCAGGCGAGTAGCAGTACCACTCCAACAATGATGATGACCGTTCCCATTTTGATGTCGGCTTTTTCGCTAATGCCCTGATGCAGCACGTCCCATGGTGGGACACCTAGGTTGCTGTGCACAAAGCAGGCAATTCCGGCGCCAAAGCAAAAGAGTCCGGCAGCGCAGCGAACAATTCGCTCAATAAATCGCTCGCGCAGAGGTCGAGGAGCGCTTGTAGATGGCATTGGCGAATGTTACTGCCATCAACTTCAGGCAGCGCACACAATAAAAGGTGTTCACACGAAAGCCTGCGCTTATTGCTCAAATACCAAATAAAGCAACCCTGCCTTTTTATGTCAGTGCCGCTGCTGTATTCGAGGGAAATGTGCGTACGGCGGTGATCTCTTTGAAATATCGCAACCAGCGTCAGTTTGCTAGGCCACTAGGCAAGCTTGTGGCAGATGCAATTTTGCATGAACGCGCAATGAATTATGACTTCGATTACGTCACATGGGCGCCCACAACAAGTCAACATCTTCGAGAACGTGGAATGGATCATGCAGAACTCATTGCGCGTGAAGTAGGTAAACAATTGGGTATCCCCGTCAAAAACCTGTTGCGCCGTATGACACATGAAACGCAAACGCATAGATCACGCCAACAACGTCTATTGGGCCCCACTTTTCGGGCGCATTCACTTGCAGCTGGCCGGAAAGTCCTGGTGGTAGATGACGTGGTGACAACAGGGGCAACTTTGCATGCGGTTCGGCGTGCATTTCGCAGTATTGGGGTGGAATTAGTGGAATGCTGGGCGGTCGCCGCGACCCCTAGCAGGTAGAATTTCGCCCTAATGAGTATTCTTGATCGCGTTCTACGGGCCGGCGAAGGCAAAAAGGTTAAGGCACTCGAAGGCCTTGTTCCAGAAATCAATGCCCTCGAGGTAGTTACTGCTGCACTGTCTGACGACGCTTTGCGCGGCAAGACCGACGAGTTCCGCCAGCGCATTGCCAATGGCGAATCACTCGACGACCTTCTTGTCGAGTCGTTTGCCGTTATGCGTGAAGCCGGAAAGCGTGTGCTGGGGCAGCGCCACTACGACGTGCAGCTCATGGGCGGAGCAGCATTGCACTTTGGCTGGATCTCCGAAATGAAAACCGGCGAAGGAAAAACTCTTGTATCTACCTTGCCTGCGTACCTCAATGGCCTGTCGGGCAATGGGGTGCATCTTGTAACTGTTAACGATTATTTGGCGCGACGCGACTCCGAGTGGATGGGTCGTGTACACCGCTGGCTAGGCCTCAGTGTTGGTCTTGTGGTTCCAGGACACCGCGAATCACCACAGCAAAAACGTGAAGACTACGCAGCCGACATTACCTACGGCACCAACAACGAATTTGGCTTTGACTACTTGCGCGACAACATGGCCGGATCATTGGAAGAAAAAGTTCAGCGTGGTCATAACTTCGCCATTGTTGACGAAGTTGACTCCATTCTTATTGACGAGGCTCGTACACCGCTCATTATTTCCGGTCGCTTGGCCGATGCTGCACAGTTGTATTACAGGTTCGCTTCAGTGGTGCGGGCCCTTACACGTGATGTTGACTACGAAGTTGATGAAGCAAAGCGCACAGTGGTTCCCACTGAAGTAGGAATCGAAAAAGTTGAAGCACAGTTGGGCGTAGGAAACCTCTATGACGGTGTGCAACAAAACTTGGTGCACCAATTGCAAGTGGCATTGAAGGCGAAAGAACTGTACAAGCGCGACAAGGACTACATCATTCAGGGTGGTGAGGTAAAAATTGTCGACGAATTCACGGGCCGAATTCTTGAGGGTCGTCGCTGGAGCGAAGGTATTCACCAGGCAATTGAGGCCAAAGAAGGCGTCAAGATAAAAGAGGAAAACCAAACTCTCGCCACCATTACCTTGCAGAACTACTTCCGCATGTATAAAAAACTCTCTGGTATGACGGGTACTGCTCAAACTGAAGCAGCGGAACTCGTGAACACATATCAGCTGGCGGTTGTCTCTATTCCAACAAACAAAACTGTGAAGCGTCTCGACCAGGCCGATCTCATTTACAAAAATGAAGAGGCAAAGTTCGCTGCCGTGGTTGAAGAAATTGTTGAGAAAAACAAGAATGGTCAGCCGGTTCTTGTAGGAACCATCAGTGTGGAAAAGAGCGAACTTCTTTCACGTCAATTGAACAAGCGCGGCATTAAGCACGAAGTGTTGAATGCAAAGCAGCACAGCCGGGAAGCACACATTGTTACTCAAGCTGGTCGCATAGGTTCAGTAACTGTTGCAACCAACATGGCTGGTCGTGGAGTCGACATTCTTTTGGGCGGAAACCCCGAGGGTCTTGCTCGCCAAGCAGTGCTTTCTGAAGGTTTTTCAGAAGAAACACTGCTCGATGAGTTTGCCCTTCCCGTTCCGTTAGACCAGATGCCTGCCGACTTCCAAAGCTCTCGTGTCGCAGCGCAAGCCCGTTACGCGACTTTGTCAGAGCAATTCAAGGCGCAGTGCACAGCAGAAGGTGATGAAGTTCGTGCTGCTGGTGGGCTTTTCGTATTGGGTACAGAACGCCATGAAAGCCGACGCATCGACAACCAGTTGCGTGGTCGCGCAGGTCGTCAAGGCGACCCAGGTGAGAGTCGCTTTTATTTGTCGCTCGACGACGAACTCTTGCGCTTGTTCGCAACAGGCGCGCTGAGCTGGGTCATGTCTCGTGCATTGCCCGACGAAGAAGCAATTGAAGCAAAAATGGTTACTAAGGCCATTGAGCGTGCGCAAAGCACAGTCGAACAACGCAACGGTGAAATTCGTAAGAACGTTCTGAAATACGACGAAGTCATGAACGAGCAGCGCAAGGTTATTTACATGCGCCGCGACCAAATTCTCGACGGCCTCGATCTGCATGCCGCAGCAATGGAGTATCTCTCAGACGCAGTCGATTCACTGATTGCTGCCTATTGCGTCAGTGAAGCCGACGACGAATGGGACCTCGAAGGTCTTACTCGCGAACTTGCCACTTACTGGCCAACCACGGTTGCTATTTCACTTCTCGAGCAGGCTTCGTCAACCGACAATATTTACGACATCGTCATGGCCGATGCTGCAGTGTTCTACAACCAACGCGAAGAGCTACTTGGCGAAACGGTCATGCGTGAAATTGAACGTCAGGTCATGTTGCGCATTATTGACCAACGCTGGCGTGAACATCTTGAAGAGATGGACTACCTCCAAGAGGGCATTAACTTGCGTGCCATGGGTCAAAAAGACCCGCTCACCGAATGGCAACGTGAGGGCTACGACATGTTCGGGTCGCTCATGAAGGGCATTGCACAAGATTTCGTGAAGTATGTGATGCATGTGGAAGTGGTGTCAGACGATGCTGCAGGAACCACCGTGCAGAACATTCGTCAAACCTCTTCCGACGACGACACATCTTCTGGCTTCGATGTGGCTGCTGCCTCAGCAATTGCCGATGGCGAATTACCGCCCGAGGCTGCCCCTGTTCGTGCGGTCAGCAATACGCCAGTAGTGAAAAGTGAATTCGATAAAACTCCGCGCAATGCTCCGTGCCCTTGTGGCTCGGGCAAAAAATTCAAGGTGTGTCACGGCAAAACTGCCTGACACCAAACCAAGGCTTTTCTCTCCATGCGTGACTTCACCGACGACCTACGAGATCTCCGACGCCGACTAGGCGAGGCTGCTCTGTATTTGAAGGTAGAGCAAAATACTTCACGTCTCAGCGAACTTGAAATTGAAATTACACGCCCCGATTTGTGGGATGACCAAGACCTTGCAAAAAAGGTGAATACGGAATATTCAAATATCAAGTCTGACCTCGACGAGTTCCTGGGGTTAACAGCTGTGGTCGACGATCTTGATGTGCTGCATGAAATGGCACGCGAGGTAGACGATGCATCGCAAGAGCCCGAACTTGCCGATGGTATTTCGCGTGCATCGAAACAACTGCGCACCTTAGAGTTACGCAGTTTGTTTACGGGTGAGCATGATGAGGTCGATTGCATCGTTCAAATCAACGCCAAAGACGGCGGCGTTGACGCACAAGATTGGTCGGAGTTGCTTTTGCGCATGTACACGCGTTGGGCTGAACGTCGTGGGTTCACCGTTGAGCTAAGCGGTATTTCTGAGGGCACTGAGGCGGGCATATTGTCTGCCGACTTCACTATTCATGGCCGCTATGCATACGGGCTCATGACATCTGAACGCGGTACGCATCGCCTTGTACGCATTAGCCCGTTCGACAACCAGGGCCGTCGGCAAACAAGCTTTGCGTCGGTGCAGGTGTGGCCGGTTATGGATGCGCCAAATATTGAAGTGAACGAAGCCGAAATTCGCATGGAAGTATTTCGTGCTTCTGGTGCTGGTGGTCAACACATCAACAAAACATCATCTGCAGTGCGGCTCATTCACGAACCAACTGGACTTGTTTCTTCATCTCAAGAAGAACGCAGTCAACTACAAAACCGTGAGCGAGCAATGACGCGACTCAAAGCAATGATTGCTGCACGCATTGAAGAAGAATATGAAGCAGAGCGTGACCGCATTGCTGGCAAACCTGCGCAAGTGGGTTGGGGAAGCCAAATTCGTTCTTATGTTATGCAGCCATACCAAATGGTGAAAGATGTCAGAACAGAAGTGGAAGACGGCAACGTTGCTTCTGTATTAGACGGCGATTTAGATGAATTTATGGAAGGTTTTTTGCGTTGGCGGCGCTCTCTCGACGAAAAATAAGCAGTTTCACGGCTAGTTGCGAATGTGCTGATAGGTTCACTTTGTCATGATTCGCTTAGACAATGTGACCAAGGTTTACGGAACCGATTCTGTTGCGGTGCGAGACGTTAGTTTCGACATCGCAAAAGGCGACTTCGTTTTTTTGGTGGGTCCTTCAGGTTCAGGGAAATCCACTTTGTTGCGCCTCATGAATCGTCAAGAACGTCCAGAACGCGGCGATGTATGGATCGCTGGTCGCAATATCAACGAGCTAGGTGACTCTCGTGTGCCATATTTGCGCCGCGGTATGGGAAATGTTTTCCAAGACTACAAATTGCTCTCAAACAAGACTGTTTTTGAAAATGTGGCTTTTGCTCTTGAGGTCATTGGTAAGCCCCGTCACGTTATTCGTCAACAGGTTCCTGCGGTTCTTGAGCTAGTAGGTCTCGAAGATAAGCACGACCGCTTGCCCGATCAGTTATCGGGTGGCGAGCAACAACGTGTTTCTATTGCGCGAGCATTTGTAAATAGACCACTTATTTTGTTGGCCGACGAACCAACAGGAAACCTCGACCCTGCAACGGGCGAAGGAATTATGCAGTTACTCGACAGCATTAACCGCAGTGGAACAACTGTTGTTATGGCTTCACACGACCACCGCATTGTCAACATGATGCGTAAGCGGGTAATTCAACTCGACCGTGGCGTACTTGTGCGCGACCAAGAGCGAGGGGTGTACGAATAATGTGGAGTCGCATTGCATACGCCTTTCGTGAAACGTGGGCAAGTTTCCGTCGTAACCTCACCCTTACAGCAGCAGCGGTAGTTACATCAGCAATTTCGCTATTGCTGGTTGGTACCACCTTCCTCATTCAACGCGGGTTCGACAATCTTCTAGTGCGCTGGAAGGGTGACGTGCAAATGATTGTGTTCGTCGCATCAGATGCTGCCCCCGAACAAATTGCTTACATTGAAGACACTATTAAGAGTCAGCCCGCTGTCATTGACCTCGACAAGTTGAAATACCTCGATAAAGCAGCCAGCTTTGAAGAAGCAAAAGTCATTTTCACAGGTGACCCCACCTTGTTGAGTTTGCTCACACCTGAAACTATTCCCACACAATTCAAGGTGGTTCCGCTCACTGGCGATGCAGCCCTCGTGCGCAGTTTGGCCGAGCAATATCGTGGGCTTCCAAAAGTGGAAGGCGTCTCACTCGCCGAAGATGAGTTTCAAATTATTTCCACCTTGTCGGGCTTTGTACGCACAGTCACCATTGTGATGTCGGTAGTGCTCTTAGGTGTTGCAGTTGCTCTCATTTGGAACACCATCAGAACAGCCATGTTCGCGCGTCGCCGAGAAATTGAAGTGATGAAGTTGGTAGGAGCCACCAACTGGTTTATTCGTGTTCCCTTCATGTTGGAAGGCCTCCTTCAAGGTCTCATTGGCGGTGTTGCGTCGTGCGGGGGGCTCTGGGCTCTGAATCGCGCATGGACAACTGGAGTGGCCGGGTTTAAGCCAGGCACCGGAATCAGCGCGCTCGTGGTTCCTGGTAGTTATGTCAACGGAGTCATGGTGATGCTGCTGGTCATTGGTGCTTTGGCTGGTGCAATTGGCTCAGGAATTGCAGCGAGCCGTTTCCTCGATGTGTAAATAGATCCACCAATACGTAGCCACGCAGAAGATTCAGGTAAACAGGGGAATGACTTTTACCGATATTTTGTTCGACGTTTCTGACGGCATCGCCACCATCACCTTGCACCGCCCAGATGCGTTGAATGCATTCACCAACCAAATGGTTCGCGATCTCAAAGTTGCCTTCGATGAGGTCGATGGCAATGACGACATTCGCGCTCTTGTAATGACGGGCAGCGGCCGAGCCTTTTGTGCCGGAGCCGACTTGTCGAGTGGCGGTAAAACGTTTGAAAAAGGTGGAAGCGACATCACCGATAAAGGTGGTGTGGTGCGCGACGGAGGCGGGCTCGTCTCACTGCGAATTTTTGAATTAAAGAAGCCCGTTATTGCCGCCATCAATGGCGCTGCAGTTGGCGTGGGCGCAACAATGACATTGCCCATGGACATTCGCCTGGCGAGTACGAAAGCAAAATTTGGTTTCGTCTTTGCAAAGCGTGGCATTGTTCCTGAAGCTTGCTCATCGTGGTTCTTGCCGCGATTGGTTGGAATTTCTCAAGCTGCTGAATGGGTGTACACAGGTCGCTTGTTTAGCGCTGAAGAGGCATTATCGGGTGGTCTTGTGCGCAGCATTCATGAACCAGAAGATCTGTTACCTGCGGCGTATGCCATTGCGCGAGAAATTGCCGACAACACGTCTCCAGTTTCTGTAGCGCTGTCGCGCCAAATGATGTGGCGCATGTTGGGTGCCAATCACCCCATGGAAGCGCATCGCGTTGATAGCCGCGGAATTCAAATGCGGGGGCGCAGTGCCGATGCCAAAGAAGGCGTTGTGAGTTTCTTGGAAAAGCGTCCGGCTGTATTCACCGACAAGGTGAGTGATGGGCTGCCAGTTATTTTCCCTAACTGGGAAGACCCAGAATTCTCGTGAGCGATGCGGAAGTTTCTGTATACGACGAGGTAGGGGGGATGCCGTTTTTTCAAGGCATCTCTGCTCGTTTCTATGAGGGCATTCGTACCGATGCAGTGCTGCTGCCGTTGTACCCCGACATTGACGACCTCGACGGAGCGGCTCATCGGCTTGCATTGTTTCTCGCCCAGTATTGGGGTGGGCCACCGACTTACAACGAAGAACGTGGGCAGCCCATGTTGCGGGCAAGACACATGCCGTATCGCATTTCAGAATTAGAAAGGGATCACTGGTTGCTGCACATGTTGACTGCGGTGAGTGAAGCAAATGTCAGCGATGAAACGCGGGCCAAATTTGTTGATTATTTCGTTAAGGCTGCTGAGCACCTGCGCAACGATCAACCACTGCGGCTAGTTAAGCCGTAACACGCAACCGCGGCTGCTGCTGCAACATTGAGTGAGTCAATTCCTTCTGCCATTGGAATGCGCACTCGCATCGTTGCGGCATTCATAACGCTTGCCTCAAGACCTTCTCGTTCAGAACCAAGAATGAGTATCAATTTTTCAATTGGTTCAATGTTGGCAATGTTATGTGCATCGCGTGCCGGGGTGAGCGCGCAACTGGTGAACCCATTGGCGTGAAATTCTTCAAGCACTGGGGCTAACTGGGCAACACGGCAAATGTTGGCATCGAATGACGTTCCCATGGAAACGCGTAGTGCGCGCCGCGTGAAAGGGTCAGATGTTTCGCTATCGAGAACCACGCCGTGGAACCCAAATGCTTGTGCACTGCGCATAATGGCACCCACATTGGTGGGGTTGTCTATTTGAGAAAGCATCACAATGCGTGAATGCTTGCTGAGCAGCGTTGCAATGTCGGAAGCTGGCGGCTTCACAAAGAGACCAACCATGCTGAGTGCAAGGGCTAAACCTGTTGCTTCCCGGCGAATGCTTTCTTCAGCAACGAGTACTTCGGTGTCGCCAAGCAAATGTAGAAAGGGCTCTAAGCGGTGCACCTGGTTGGGGTCGCACAAAATGGTGTTGGGAGTAAAGCCTGTCTCTAAAGCACGCAGCACAACGAGGTCACCCTCGGCGATGAACTGCGCCCCGTCGCTATCACCGCGGCGTTGAGGGCGGTTATTGAGTTGGCGTTCACGAAAGCGAAACGGTACGAGTGCAGGGTCGGTAACGACTTCTACAAAACGTGTACGAATGGTCATTATTTAGTAGTACCAAGGAAAGCGTGACCAGTCGGCATCACGCTTTTCTAAGAAGGAATCGCGACCTTCTTCAGCTTCGTCGGTCATGTATGCCAACCGCGTTGCTTCTCCTGCAAATATTTGTTGTCCAACAAGACCATCGTCAATGAGGTTGAAAGAGAACTTCAACATGCGTTGAGCAGTGGGGCTCTTTTCGTTCACTTCTTTAGCCCATTGCAGTGCAGTGCTCTCGAGTTCGCTGTGAGGAACAACTGCATTGACCATGCCCATGCGGTGAGCATCGTCGGCAGAGTACTCACGACCGAGGAAAAAGATTTCTCGGGCAAATTTCTGACCCGTTTGGCGCGCAAGGTATGCAGAGCCGTAGCCGCCGTCGAAACTTGCTACGTCGGCATCGGTTTGCTTAAAGCGGGCATGTTCTTGTGATGCAATGGTGAGGTCGGCAACAACGTGCAAACTGTGTCCGCCGCCTGCGGCCCAACCAGGCACAACGCAAATGACAACTTTCGGCATGAAGCGAATGAGTCGTTGTACTTCAAGAATATGCAGGCGCCCCATGCGCGCAGGGTCGCGGTCAGCAATGTCGTTGCCTTCAACATATTGATAGCCATCTTTGCCACGAATGCGCTGGTCGCCACCGCTGCAAAATGCCCAGCCGCCATCTTTGGGCGAAGGACCATTTCCGGTGAGAAGTACACAACCCACATCACCCGATTGCCGAGCGTGATCGAGCGCTGTAAATAGTTCGTCTACCGTGTGCGGGCGAAATGCATTGCGCACCTCTGGCCTGTTGAAGGCAATGCGAACTGTTCCGTGAGCTTTTGCACGATGGTACGTAATGTCGGTGAAGTGAAATTGAGGAACGTCATCCCACTGGGTGGCATCGAAAATATCGGAAACAGTCACGTCAATATTGTGCCGTCATTGGAGGTGAGGAACCTCATTTTCGTCACGATTTCTTGTTGAGGGCACGAAGCGCTAGCCACCATGTTGCAACTGCAGCTGGCATGCGCTCGTGGTATGCCTTCCACAGGTCACCGGCATCGGCGGGGAGTGGCTGCATATTTGTTTCAGGCAGTGGCGATGCTGTGGCAATGGGGTCAATCCACTCAACGCGAAAATCGGTGAACAGATGTGTGAGCAATTTGGCATCGGTCTCGTGATGGTCTGAGGTCTGGTGTTCCAGGAATCCGTTGTAGTCATTAAATGACAAGAGCCCGTAGTACTGATTGGTTTCCGCACCGCGCCAGTATTCGTATCGCAGCACATGATCTTCATTGTCGTGGGTCGAGTTCCAGAGACGTGCAAGCACCTCTTCAAACTCTTTTTCTTTGCCTGCTTGAACTGTGATGTGCGCCAAAATAGTTGCCATGCGACAACGCTACTCAGGCCGCATGGGTTCCTGCGAGGGGGAAGTTAGAGGGCGCCGTGAAGGCGGCCAATGAGTGCAGCAATGTCGTTAAAGCGCAAAAACAATGGGCTCAAAGCAATTCGAATGACATTGGGCGGGCGAAAATCGACAATGAAACCATCGCCAATGAGTTCCTCGGTCAGCACTTCGGCCCTGTCGTGAAGCAGTGCAATGTGCCCTCCGCGATCAGCACTATTGCGGGGAGAACCTAACGAGAATCCGCTTGCAGACAAATGCTCATCGAACCCCGCAATGAAGAAGTCGCCTAGCGCTATTGAGCCAGCGCGAATAGCAGAAATAGGGAATTGTTCAAAAACTTCCAATGCGCCATGTAGGGCCTTCATCGACAAGATGTTGGTGGTACCACTAGCAAAACGCAAGATGCCCTGAGCAGATCTGTAGGTGTCTTCAAATGCAAATGGGGCGTCGTGCCCGAACCAACCAGGAACGGGTTGCTCTACTTCTGCAACAAGATGTGGGGCTACATACATGTACGCAGGAGCACCTGGCCCGCCATTCATATATTTGTACCCACAACCAACTGCAAAATCGACGTGATGGCGCTCTACATCGCAGGGAATAATTCCGGCAGCATGTGCAAGATCCCAGACCGTAAGTGCTCCGGCTGCATATGCTGCTGCAGTAATGGAAGCAACATCGTGAATTTCTGCAGAGCGAAAGTCAATCATTGAGGCAGTAACAACAGCAATGTTCTCGTTGAAGCGAATGGCCATTTCCGATACAGCGCACTCTTCATACTTCAAATGAAAAAGGTCTGCAACGCTGCGAGCAACATAACGATCGGTGGGGAAATTATGAATATCGCACAGCAACACATTACGTGTAGCGGTGGCATTTTTTTGCGCCGCAGCAGAAAGCACTTTAAAAAGAGCAATAGAAGTTGAGTCACCCGCAATCACGCTGTCGCTTGGCGCCCCGATAATGTGGGCAATTCTGTTTCCTGTTGCAGTGGCAAGGTCGAACCAGTCGCCGTCGTGCCATGTGCGCACCAAACCTGTTTTCCACTCAGAGTCAACAGCTTGGTTTACCGCTTCGCGAGCGGCGTGTGTGAGTGGGCCAAGTGAATTGCCCAGAAAGTAGCGCTGGTCATTGGGCAGGTCAAACAGATGACGAGCCGCCGCAAGTGGGTTGCCAGAGTCGAGAGTTTCTGCTTGTGCAAAGTATGAGCTCAGCGACATGGCTGAAGGGTTTCCTTTACGAGTGAAGTAATTGAAGCGTTGCTGCGCCAAGAGGCGTTGCTGGCGTTACAAGATCGTAGATCAAATTGAAGTGATCGCGTTCTTCTGCTTCATATTGCACAACATTGCAGCCACCTTCGCTAAGGAGTTGTGCATAATTGCGACTTTGGTCTTTAAACGAGTTGGTCTCGTGCTCGCCCCAGGCTACAACTACGTTTTTAATAGGTGAGACCGCATGTAATTGAGGGCTCAGTTTTGTGGCGTCGTCTTCGGTGAGTTGCAAGGGGTCATTCACTGTGGTGTGCAGCAGTGGCCGCAGGTCGTACACGCCACTCAAAAGAACTGCCCCGGTAATGAAATTGTTGTTGAGGTCTGCAGTGCTGCACATTGCAGCTAAGTGAGCACCCGCCGACGAACCCGATACCACCGTGCTGCAAGGGGCGAGAGCAGAGTGCTGCTGAAGCCATTGCACAGCCGAGCGACATTGTTGAACAATATGAGAAAGGGTTGCTTGTGGGGCCAACGTGTAGTTGATGCTGGCAAAGCTGATTCCTTGAGCGAGAGCATCGCTTGCCCACATGCAGCATTCATCTGCAGAAAGGGCTTTCCAATAACCACCGTGAATGAAAATGAGTAGGGGAGCATTCGGAGAGTGTTCTGCCAGAAGCAAATATTCGTCTGAGTGGGTTCCGTAGGCAACCTTTTGCAGCTTGTCACCGAGTGCATTTCTCGTGGCGGAACTTTTCGCTCCATATTGTTCGATGTACCACGGCACGCTGTGGAGGGCTACCGAGCTAGGTGAGTACTCGGTTTCAAGCGACATCGACCAATGTTTGCACGTTTGCCTTGCGGGTGCGAATAATTTTTGCCCCAATAAAGATGGCGCAAGGAATCACAACAACGTTTGGCAAAACCACGAGGGCATCTTCAACAATAAAGCCATACGCAGACCATGCAACTGCGGTGAAAAAGAGAAGAACATACGTGGGAAGCGAAACCCCACTGAGGTCGTCAGATTTTGCTGAGGTAATTGTTTGAGGCAAGACCGATGATGCGCCAACAATAAATGCAATGAAGCCAGTCACTGGAGGAGATATAGAAACGCATATGAATGAGAACGCGGTGATTCCAAGGACGGTGCTGTACAAGCGAGACGCCGACAATGTTCCGTGTTTCACCATTGCTCGCGCAAGAAGAGCCAATGCAACAACAATAAGAAAGTTAGAGCCACCCACTGCCACGTCGCTTTGCGATAAGCCGTAAACGCTCCACAAAGTTGATCCGCAGATTCCCTGAAGTGCCCCAAGTGGTGAGAGGCCCTCTACGGTTTTGTTGCGATACACAAGAATTACTTGTGGCCAAATGAACAGCATTGACAAGATTGAGGCAACAATGCCAAGAATGTTCTGAAGAGTCACCCATATATTGTGCATGTCCCGAGATGCGCAGATGTGGTTCAAAATGTGAAACGCTATGTGACATGCGACGTTCCATTGACGATTACCCCATGACAAGCTCCGATGTTCCTGCAGGTGACGACGACGCAATGCGCATTGCCTGGGCGGTGGCAATTTGCGACGACTATGACGACGCCGAACCCCGAGTGGTGCTCACCACAGAAGAGGTGGGGTCGCCTGGCACGGGTCTTGTTGCCCACCTCAGTGCAGAACATGTGCGTCGGTTACGCAGCGCTTTGCGTGATGCATTGCGCGAAATAGGAGAAGACCCCGGCCTGTAGCCGTTTCGGTTCTTTTCGCACGCAGGTATTGCCCTTGGGGCCTATTCCCGATAATGTTGACTCAGTTAGTCGGGTTTCGCTCGGCACCATCACTTGGCCATTTGGAGGCACCTCGTGGGAATTCCACCAGTCATTGCAGCACCGCGAGACCTTGATGCTGAACAAATGGCCGATATTGATCGCTTTGAAAAAGCAATTGAGCAATATCTTGCCGGTGAAATTAGTGAAGACGTTTTCCGCGTCATGCGCTTGAACAATGGTGTCTATGGTCAGCGACAAGGTGGCACAAACCAAATGGTGCGCATCAAGTTGCCTGCCGGAACCATTACTCCCGAGCAGCTCGATTTGATGGCGTATCTTTCCACCGAGTTCTCACGCGGATGGGGCCACATTACGACCCGACAAAATATTCAGTTCCACTTTGTTGAGCTCAGTCGCATGCCTGAACTCTTGCGTCACCTTGCCGCAGTGCATCTCACATCGCGTGAAGCCTGTGGCGACACTGTGCGCAACGTCATGGCGTGCCATCTTGCTGGGGCTTGCCCACACGAGCACCTTGACGTCACACCTTGGGCTGAAGCTGTTTTCCGCCACTTTGTGCGCAACCCATTGGGTCAGCGTTTGCCGCGCAAATTCAAAGTCAACTTCTCTGGTTGCGCCACCGACTGTGGCCAAGCAATGTTCAACGACGTGGGTGTTGTTGCAACCACACGCACCAATGAAGACGGTGCAGTAGAACAGGGCTTTCGCATTTTCATTGCTGGTGGTTTAGGTGCAACACCTCACCCCGCATTGGCGCTGGAAGATTTCACTTCGCGTGAAGATCTCATGCCAACAATTGAGGCAGCACTGCGCGTGTTCGACCAAGCCGGTAACCGCGACAACAAGTTGCGTGCCCGCATGAAGTGGCTCGTCGACACTCTCGGTATCGACGAAGTTCGTCGTCGCGTACAAAAAGTTCGTCTCACACTTCCTGCTTCGTCATCGTGGCCAGGTGGAATTCCACCAGAAGTTGTGGCCGTTGGCGACAAAGCTGCAGGCAAGGCAACAAGTGGTGAAGTAACAACAATGGGTCAAGGCGTGCGCGTTGAAATGACAGCCCGTGACCCCTTTGACCGTTGGGTGCAAACAAGCGTTATTCGCGGAACTGCAAACGGAACCATTTCTGCAATTGCTTACGCCGAGTTGGGCGACATCACCTCAAGCCAGTTCACAGCGTTAGCTGCAATGCAACGTGAGCTCAGCGCAGACATTCGACTTTCAAATAGGCAAAACGTTGTATTCCGTAATCTCACTGAAGAGAAGTTACGCGTACTTTACGATCGCCTCGATGCCATTGGTATGGCCCGCCCGGGTGCAGAACTTGCCCGTGACGTAGTGGCATGCCCAGGTGCAGACACCTGCAATATTGCTGTTACTCAGTCACGTGGTTTGGCCAAGGCAATTGGCGATGAACTTGAAGCACAAGGTCTTGCCGAAGTCGGCGGAATTCGCATCAACATTTCTGGCTGCACAAACAGCTGTGGTCAGCACCACGCTTCCGACATCGGATTCTTTGGTGCAGAGCGCCGCGCACATGGGCAGTCGGCCCCTGGGTATCAAATGTTGCTTGGTGGATACGTGGGTCAAGAGCAAATTCACTTTGGTGAAAAGGCACTTCGCGTTCCTGCAAAGGCAGCCCCTGAAGCAGTTGCTCGCGTAGTGCGCAGGTTTGCTGGTGAGCGTTTTGCCGGCGAAACATTCCGCACATGGATGGACCGCGTTGGGGGAGTCGACAAAGTTGCCGACGAACTGCGCGACCTCGACTACTTCCCATCGCCTGAAGAGAACCCCAATTTCTATATCGACTACGGCGAGACGGGCCCATTCGTTGCTGCTGTTGGCGACTCGGAATGTGCGGTGTAAGAGGTAACTCTCTGACGCACTAATGTTGGGCCATGAGCGCAACACAGATGTCCACAGAAGATTTTGTTCGTGAAGCATGCCCCGTTATTGGCAACTCGGGTTGGGCGTATTACTTCGCGGACCACACGGTAGCTAAAGGCGCAGAACTCGGCCTCGATGGTATGCAGTTCTATGTGGCAGGCCGCGGTGGCCCGCTCGGCGACTGCGATGGAGCCGCATTAGCTTCCGCTTTTGGTTATTTTAACCCCGCAGTATCTGGCGGTGCGTGGGAAAGCGCCAAAGCAAAAGTTTCACCACGCGTTGCCGGCAAGGCGCACTTGGAATGCTGCGCAGAACATGGTCGCAACAAGTTGAGCAATGTCGCTGGTCTTGCTGCTTTTGTTGCAGCAGCTGATGCAGTAAACAATGCAGCCGACCCTGATGGGCTTACTTTGTATGCGGCCATTAAAACTGAGCCCTTGGTGAGCGATCTCCCTGGTCGTGCAATGCAACTGGTAACGGTTCTCAGGGAATTCCGTGGCAGCGCTCACTTGTTGGCATTGCGCGCAATGGGCATCGATTCAAAAACTGCTCACTTTGTGAAGCGCCCGAACGACATCAAGATGTTTGGCTGGACCGAAGCCGATGCTCCAGTTATTGACGACGATCTTCGCGATCGCATGGTGGCTGCTGAAGAACTGACCGACAAACTCGTTGCTCCTGCCTATGGCGTATTAAACGCACAGGCACGTCAAGATTTCCTTGCTGGTGCGCAGGCTATTGCTGCCGCACTCTCTAGCTAATTTAGTAAATACCTTCGCAGCACGCATCGCGGTTGCCACATTGTGGGCAACGGTAATGCGCATGTTCTTGGCGCATTCTTGCTCCGCAATGGATGCACTGCTCAGAGAGGTCGCATTCCCGTTGAATGGTTTGTTGAGGCACTGTCTTTTCTTCGCTCATGAAGAAATGGTACGCCAAAAACTCATTTCAAGATGTCATTCCCTGTAGGCCAACAAGGCCTCGAGCATGTTCAATTTCACCCATGTGGCGTAGCCCGTGTTGGTAGATCCAGCACTCGGTGGCATCGAGCAAAGTGATGCCCACTTCGCCAGCCACGCGTGCAGAGTAGGTGCTTGCTATTTGAGGCGGGAAGGGGCGAGGAATAACAACACGATCTAGTTCGGCGGGGTCGAGGGTTTCCAGCCACTTCTCTGTTCTGGTGAACACTTCGTTCATATAAGCAATGAACTCGGGGTAGTTGCCAATGCGCTGGTCCACCATTTCATCGACCGTGCGATGTTTGCCGTGATCATTAATGCTCATTTGTACGCGGGCCACCCACTCGTCATTCCAAATGGGCATGGCGCCAGTCATCAACATGAAAGAGGCGTCAATCATGTTCACAATGTGAAAGAGGCAAAAGGCAATAGGTACTACGCCTTCACGCTCAAAATGATTGGCCTGTTCAACGGTCATGGTGCTTGTTGCATCGTGGTATAGCGAATGCATTGCCTTCATGCGGCGTTGTAAAGAATCGACAACAAGTTGGTTGCTCATGAGTTACTCCTGAATTTCAATGCGGTTGCCGGTGGGGTCGTGAAGAAATAATTGATCACTTCTGCCGTTGTCATTGGTAATGCGGCGAAAAGAGATGCCCTTTTCGTCTAATTCTTTGCATGCGTCATCAACGCTGTTCACGAGAAGAGCAAAGTGTTGCTTTTTATCGGGAACAATGTTGGCAACTTCCATAATGTGCAGTTCATGCGCGCCCATACGCAGCCATCCGCCACGCACTGCCATTTCGGGTCGGTGAAACTGTTCAAAACCAAGACCCTGAACATAGAAGTCGAGCGCCTCGGTGAGATCGCGAACATTGACATTGACATGGTGCAAACCTCGTACTTCCATACCCGACACACTAAACCGTGCACAACATGGGGTTGTACTCAGCATGAAGAGAAGTTCCTGCACTAACCTTGGAATATGGCTACTCACAAAGAAGGTCACGGCGCAACGCGCGTCGGCTTGTTACGGGCAGTGGTGCTTGGCGCAAACGACGGCATCATTTCTACGGCCTGTTTGGTTCTAGGCGTAGCAGCAGCAAGTGCCTCTCGTAATGCAATTCTGACCGTGGGTCTTGCTGGCCTTGTTGCCGGTGCAGCCTCGATGGCGCTGGGCGAATACGTTTCCGTTAGCTCACAACGCGATGCTGAAGACGCAAACATTGCCAAAGAGAAGTGGGAACTGGCCAATGTTCCCGAGCATGAACTCGAGGAACTCACCGCAATATATGTTCATAAAGGTTTGAGCCCAGAACTAGCACGCCAAGTTGCAGAAGAGTTCACTGCCGGCGATGCGTTGAAGATTCACCTCGCAGAAGAACTTGGCATTTCTGAGCATTCGCGTGCTCAGCCAATTGAAGCCATGGTCGGCTCTGCGGCTGCTTTTGCTGTTGGTGCTGCTGTCCCGCTCGTAGCCATCGCTGTTTCGTCAACCAGTAACCGCATTGTGGTGACCATTGCAATTGTGGTGGTTGCGCTGCTTGGCCTTGGAGCTGCCGGTGCCCGTGCAGGTGGAGCACACCCTGTTCGCCCCATTGTGCGCGTTGTTCTTGGTGGGCTTGTTGCAATAGGTCTCACCATGGCAGTTGGCAAGCTTTTCGGTACTTCCATCTCATAGAACTGCGTTACTTGTGACGTCAATTGCTTGAAATTGGCATCGTCAGAATATGCTCAGAACCTATGGACCGTTGGATTATTGACACAGACCCAGGCGTACGTTTCCCAGCATGGACCCGCGGCAACGCGGCCGACGTATTTCCCGACCCAGCTTCACCGTTTTTCGCTTCTACCTATTTGCGCGAGGGCCTTGGCCGCGCCTTAGTAGACGCCTACACCGAAATGGGCGTTCTCGACTGGGATGAAGTAGAGAACCCAGCCGACCCCACCATGTTTGGTGTGTTTGGTGGGTATGTATACAACCCGTTGTCATACATTCGTTTGTTCGGTGCGCGTATGCCCGGTGCATCGCCAGAAATTGTCGACAAAGCTTTCTTCGATGACCGCCAAATTGTTCCGCCATACAAATCAGAGCCATGGCACGAGTCAGAAAAGCATGCTGCAAAATTAGGAGAGACCGCTGCGTGGACCTTAAGCACGCCATCGTTTCCTGAACTCGACCGCGACAAGGTAATGGCCGACAACTTGCGCGCAACGCGTCCAGACTTTGCAACGCTCGACCACAAGGCATTGCTCGACCGCGTGCGTTCTATGTTCCCTTATGTCCGTCAAGCATTCGACACCGGCATGATTGCCTCCACAGTGTCGTCGGTTGGCCCAGGTGTTTTGGGTGCCGTGTGTGAAGCACTTGGTGACCCTTCGCTCACCATTCGCCTACTTGCAGGCATTGAAGCCGACTCATCGGTGCCACCACGCGTCATGTGGAAGTTGTCGCGTCTTGCTCGCGAATCAAAAGATGTCACTGCATTGTTCGAAGCAGGTGTTCAAGGTTTGAACGATCGCTTGCGTGCAAGTGGTTCAGCAGAAGTGAAGAAGTTCGTTGTTGCATTCGACGACTTCTTGTTCAACTACGGCTCACGTGGCCCTGCTGAATGGGATTCAATTGCACCGTCATGGGAGTCAAAGCCAGACATTGCACTTGCCGCTATCGACCGCATGCGTTTTGGTGAAGCTGCTCAAGACCCCGTGTTGCGTCATGGTGAAGCAGTTGCAGAACGTGATCGCATCGCAGCCGATATTCGTGCGAAATTGGCTGGTGACCCAGAAACTCTTGGCATGTTTGAAGCCGGCATGCAGTCGTCAACCGTGTTCCTTGGTGGGCGTGAGCGTTACAAGACCAACTGCATCAAAATTGTGGGCGAAATTCGCGAAGCAATGCGTGAAGTAGGTAGGCGTCTTGTTGCCAAGGGTCAACTCAAAGAAGTTGAGCATGTGTTCATGGTGCTCGCTTCTGAACTCAATGAGTTCAGCGTGCAACCAGAAAAGTTCACCGATATTTTTGCAGCACGTGCTGTAGAGCATCGTTCGCTCTTCGAAGTAGAGCCGCCGTTCGCAGTAGATGGCGTATGCCCACCTATTAGTACGTGGGCAAAGCGCATTAACTCCACTGCCACCCGTGCAGAAAAAGGTGAAGTGCTTGTTGGTGTTGCCGGTTCTGGTGGCGTTGCCACTGGTCGGGCACGAGTCATTCTTGACCCAGGTGCACTTGACGATTTCGACCCAGGCGACGTGCTTATTGCACCACAAACCGACCCATCATGGGCGCCACTATTCATTACGGCCTCAGCTGTTGTGGTGAATGTTGGTGCACTTGGCAGTCACGCAATGATCGTGTCGCGCGAACTTGGCATTCCTTGCGTTGTGTCGGTTGCCGATGCAACCATTCGTATCGCCGACGGCGCAATGGTTACTGTCGACGGCAACAACGGAACTGTCACCGTTCTTTAAATAGCTGCGCATTGAGCAACGAAGAACCTTTACAGGTCAACTTCATTTTCAAAGCGTTCGCCGGTTGCAAACTTTGCAATATTGCGAAAGAACAGTTCATGTACCCGGCGCATCGTGTTCGGTAGAGTTGCTGAACAATGCGCGGAAATACGCACAGGTGAATTCCATAGTGCATTGTCGGGCGGAAGTGGTTCTTCCGATGCAACGTCAATTACGGCCCCGCCCAAGTGCCCCGATTCAAGTGATGCAATAAGGTCGGCTTCTACCACTGCAGTTCCGCGACCCACGTTGATGAACAGGCACCCTTGTTGCATGGCAGCGAATTTTTCTTTGTTGAACATGCCAGTTGTGTCGTCGTTCGAAGGCACTGCAGCCACCACAATGTCGGCATCGTGCATTGCAGTATTCAAGTCGGCAAATGCCACTACTTTGTCTGCTCCGGGTGATGGGGTAGTGGCCGAACGTCGCACGGCAGTAAACCGCATATTGAACGGGGCCAGCAGTCGGGCCACCTGTTGGTTAATTGGCCCATAACCCACAAGAACAATGTGTGCATCGCTTAGTGCTCGGCCAAACACGGGGCGCCATTTGTGTTCCACTTGAAGTGCGGCAATTTGAGGGAAAGACTTCCAATGTTCCAAAACACGTGCAACAACAAATTCGGCAATTTCAATTGCGGCAGTACCGGCACCATTGGTGAGACGAATATTGCGTTCTTTCAACTGTGGCAACGGAATATGGTCGTGCCCTGTCATGAAGGAGTGAATCCACTTCAACTTCGGGCACGCGGCTAAAAGCCAGTCGGGCATGTAGAGAATAAAAGCAACTTCTACATCTTGCAGTTGCTCAAGTTCACTTGGTGACAAATCTTCCGGGGTGCGGTCGCGCATGTCAACAATGTTGTACTCAGGCAACGCATCGGTCATGCGGGTTGGCCCGCGGCGCTCTGCTAACTGTGAGTCATCGACAGCAGCGATATAGCAAACAGCAATTGTTGGTAATTTCCCCATCTCTCTAGTCTGCCGTAGAGAGTGGGCGGTAAAAGATCTGAAGCGCTACTCGGGCTGCAGTTTTTGGCGAATCTGAACGTACACGTCGTTGCCAACAAGCGCAGTCAATTCATCTTTCAAAGATTCAATGACCGGTGTAGCACCCACGTATGCCTCGTCGCCGTCGGTGCATACCCATGCCATGGTTTTGCCGTGCTCGCCCCAATCGGCACGCGACCATCTGCGTATGGTTGCAATTTCGGTGTTGTCGGGCTGAAGTTCCCAATCGACCTTGATAGGCAATTGCCAACAAACAGATGGCTTCCATTCCGTTGGGCTCTCATTGAACTGCTCACTTGCAATGTGAAGTGCACACCCAGACCCGCCAGCAAAACCTGGGCGATTCAAAAAGATGCATGCCCCTTCAACTACTCGCGTTGCACTATTCGAAGAGTCTTTAAATATTCCCTGCTCAATGGCTTGTGCATGAAATTGAAAGTGTTCCGGCGACAACAGTGCTGCATGAGCAGCCAGGTCCATTGCTTCATCAACGCCATCAAGTTCTGCGCCTAGTGAACAACATCCGTGTTGCTTCTCGGTATCTGCAGTTGCCTCAATACCTTTGCAGCCGCGACCCCAAATGCAGGTCCAATTCGATTGCAGAAAGTCGGTTTCGAATCGCCATGTGGTGTCGCCATCGTTGACGTCTTCGTACTGGGTCACCCCACCACACTAAGGTGCTGAGATGATTGTTGTTGCAGCACACCTCGATTATGCCACTTCCGAAATTCGAAATGCGGTAGTAGTTCAGTCGGCTCCTATTCAAATGGCAACACGAACTGACGAAGCTGGTTGCCATGCCTATTGCTTCGCGGCTGACCCCAGCATCGACACACGCATTCAGGTCTATGAGTTGTGGGAAGACCAAGAATCATTAGCGGCTCATTTCCTTCACCCTAATTACGAGGCCATGAAGGAATTGCTGGTGTCGAACAAGCCTGCCAACGCTTGGAACCGAATGTATCTGGTGGCAAAAGATGAGCCGGTCTACGGGCCAAACGGGGAAATTCGCAGCGTTTTCTTCGTCGACTAGCAATTCAGGGCTCAATTTACCCGTTGTTCACTTTGGTGCTCTGACAACAGGGGTGCATTTGCCTATTATCAAAGGCTTATGTACGAATCACTTTTGCAGTCATCCTTTCTCGTTCGACTTCTGGTCTCGGTCATTCCAGCCCTTTTAGTGGTGATCCCTCTCGCATACATTGCGCAGAAGCAGGAAGTGGTCAACAGAGATGACGACAACGTCATGACCACCGCAATGCGATTTGTGGGCGCTGCCTTTATTTTCATTGGTTCCTTTGCCAACGTCACCGCATGGCAGGGTGCAAGCTCTGCAAACTCAAGTTTGAAAAATGAACTTGCTTCGTTGTCTGCACTGTCTGAAACCATTTTGGACTATAAGCAAAACGACACCTTGAAAGATGCGCTGTCAAAAATCACTACATACGTGCAAACCATTAGCGACACCGAGTTGTCAACTACCGGAATCAAAGGCTTCACAATAGACAACTCAACTTTGCAGCGTAAACAACGCGTAAAGAACACAGCATTAGACGCTCCTGTTGAAATAAAGCGCGACTCTGCCGAGCAACAGGCTCTCGATATTCGCAGCGCAATTATTTCCATTGAAGAAGCAGATGTTGTCAACGACCGTGATCTCAACCGCATGTTGAAGCAGGTAGATGATTTCCAATCAGCACGCCGCACCCGCATATCGGGCACCTGGCCACTCGTTCCGCAAGTGGTAATCAGCACTTTCCTCGTCATTACCATCGCGGCGCTCGTCCTTATTGGTCGCTATCCAACTGGCCCACGCCGTAGCTTGAAGTGGATGCAGGTTCTTGCCTCGGTTGCAGTGGTCTCGTCGGTCTGGTTCTCGGTGCTTTCCACACAAGACGTGAGCGTGAAAAGCTATCGATTCAATGTTCCCATTGAGTCATTCCTCAGCCGATACAAGTAGCGCGTGGTGGCCGTGGTGAGGGCAAAATAGTCCTGCATCACAATGGTTGTTCAGGCGTTATATCTATTGACGTTATGGCAATTCTGAATGGCCCTGTTTGTTTATCGACAAGGTAGATGCCCATTTGATAAATGTTGCTTCTCTCCATCGCTGGGGCGTCAGCAATTTCCTCGAGCCTCCAGTCAACTGATGTGAAGTCCGAAAGTGGCAACACGTAGACCTGATCTTTTTCCTCAGTTGAAGTGAATCGCTGTACGTAGTTGGTGCCGTCGTTACCACGAAGCTGGAAGAGGTAGGTCTTGCCATCGCCTGTTGCGCGTATACGAATTGCTGTTGACCCATTCATCAGGCTCGGTAACTTTTCGTCGACTGGACCAAAGCACGAAACAAATCCACCATTATTTTCGAGCGACAGATTTCCTGAAAAGACCAGCTGTTTGTTTACCCAAGTACTGGAGCTTTCCGAAACGCCTCCCATTACTGTGTCGTTTTGCACCGACCAGTTAGCAACAGCCGCTTGCATCGTGAAGTCATATACGACGTTTGTCTGCTCCGCAGCACCTTCTGTCCCGTTCGTGCTACAGCCCGCTACCAGGGTGAAGGCAAGTGCAAAAAAGAGACGGCGGTGACGTCGAAGCATTCCCAACTTTTATCACCAAATCTCCAACATGCAAAAGCATGTGCTCAATTGTCGTAAATCCAGGTGTTCTTTTGGTGCTAATTTTCGCATATGTCGTACAAATCAATAAGTGCCCGAATCGCAGCTTTTCTTTTGGCAGTGAGTGCAATTATCTCGGTGGGATCAACCAACAAAGCAGGGGCAGCCGATTGGGCGCCAAAGGACCCCCCGAGTATCTATGTGATTGGTGCTGGGTCGAATACTGTGAGGCGCACTGACTTTATAAATGATGTGTGCGTGACCGTTTCTCAACTTGATTGCGTGGAGTCTATTGCAGCGCAGTTCAACGGAACTTGGGTGTTGGGAACTGCAACGGAGTCATTCGTGGGTGACTCGCGTACGTGGGGCATACCCGGAGTGGTGAACCTCAATGGCTCAACACAAGTTTCCGTGACGCATAAAGTCAACTACACGGGAAACTTACTTCTTCAGACTCAAATTAACGCAGTCCCCGTGAACGGCAGCCTAGGTGATCTAGATCAAAACTCACTTCCCTTGGGTGTGAAGTTCCGTGCGGTGGTGCGAACCAGTTGGGTTTTACCAACACATGTTTCTGGTAAATCTACAGATACAAAAGTCACTGTTGAAAAACTTGCTACATCTGGTGCGTCACGCATTGCGATGGAAGGCGTTCCCACTGTGCACATGATTGTTCTTGACAACTCAACAATTACAAGCCCTACAGGTAAAGGAGCAAACGACGTTCGTACCCTTGGAATGACTGTTTCCGATGGGCGGTTCTACCCCGTGAAAAAGGAATGCATTGAGAAGTCAACAATCATGACATCGGAAAATGGTTATGGGCATCCGCTTCCCACATATGCCGATGGTAAGTTTGACTTGAAGCTTCAGTCGCCGCATTTTCGGACTGATGGAGTGACGGAGCACATCGGTGTGTATGAAGCTTTTATTCCCACCGACATGGCTGAGTGTTTGTGGGAAGAACCTATTTCCAGTACAGATGTTTTTGCTGCAAGTGTCTTTGAGACTGCGGGTAAAGCAAAGCCCGCAACAACGACTGTGGCGGTCACATCTGAAGGTGTTGTAATCAAGGCATCTGGGTTTACGTATTCCTCGCCAACGATTCGGATTTCAAAAAGTAGTTCTGCCACAGGCAGTGCTACCCCACAAGTCGGTTCGGCTTTGGCGAGACCAACGGGAGTGAATGCAAGTGGAGCCAAGCAAACTGCTTCGGTTTCCTTCACTCGGCAACAAGGCATTCGTTACTCGGTGAGTGCGTCGAAGGGAACGAGTAAAAAGACATTTGCCTGTTCGCTTGGCAAGACTCGTGTTACGTGCAAAGCATTGCGCCTTGCGGCGGGGAAGTGGAAAGTGGCGGTAGTCGCCACATCGGGTAGCAAACGATCAACGCCGTACGTCACAACCGTGGTGGTGAAGTAGCTACTAAGTTGGTTGGATCGTTATTTATTTGTGTTCGGTGCTCCTTTGGCGGGAAGAACACAAGAAGTATATTTATAAGTTGCGTGCCGTGGTGGGGTGTTAGTGAAATAGGTTTTGCCCAGCTGACCCCCTGAACTGCCTTATTCGAACAAGCTAATGAATTTTAATTGTTATAGAAGCCAATCGTCGCGCCTGATCCAAAGAGTTGTTAAGAGCAGACTTGATATGAGACCAATCAATAAAGTCGGGAAGAAAAATATAAAATCAATTGCTATTCCGATTCTCGGTCTTCCCGGCAGAATGTCACGGAGTTGAACTGTTCCAAGAACCGAAGCTGCCGCCCAAATTAACGCTTGCATGCTTGGTGGTCTTTTTCTTGTCCAGACACCAGCGCTAATCCATGTAAGTGTCAATGCGCTCATTACACAAAAGACTCCCAAAATTAAAGCAACTGTTTTCACTGCATCTGAACGTGTGATCGTCGCGCGAAAAGAGATTA
>Ga0315905_10000181_pt1 | contig 68699 bp, 63 predicted proteins | sample LakEriMetagenome_5_FD_203522 | JGI IMG/M metagenome (GOLD analysis project Ga0315905, IMG submission 203522) | Freshwater fungal communities from buoy surface, Lake Erie, Ohio, United States - Buoy 4 MA121 | ecosystem: Environmental > Aquatic > Freshwater > Lake | place: USA: Lake Erie, Ohio...
CTTTTTAAAGCGCAGATTGACGACGGAGCCGCTTACAGGCGCCGTCACGGTGGTGCGAGCAAGAACGTCGCGGCTTGATGTGAGTTTCTCTCGCGTCACGGATAACTCGAGCCGCACCTGATCAAGATGAGACGAAATCTGGTCGGCGCGCTGCGCGTCGAGATTAAGCAATTGGGTTTGCGTCTCGCCGATTTGCTGCCGCACCTTTGCGATCGAGCCAAGATACTCGCCCTCTCGCCCGCGGATTTCCGCTTGGGCGCGCTGAAGACGTAAAAGTTCGGGCTTTGAGATGATGCCTTTCGTCTGCAATTGCTGTTTTCCGCCCAGCTCCTCTTCCAGCAGCTCGAGCTGGCGCGATGCGCTTTCCAATTGGGCCCCTAGAGCGCGGATCTGTTCGTTCGATTGTTCGATGCGTTGCGCAAGAATTTGCCTGCTTGTCTCATGGCTCCGGCGTCGCGTCTCGAAAATCGCGCGCTGGCCCTCGACGATCTCTGCGAGGGAGGGCTCGTGCTGATGTGCGCTCACTTCTTCAGGAAAGGCGATCGTCGGGCGGTCGATCTGCTCGGCCTGGAGGCGCGCCTGCGTGGCGAGAAGCGTTCGGTACTGATTAAGCAGCGCTTCATAGGCGGTGGAGGCCTGCACGCTCTCAAGTGAGAGAAGTGGCTGGCCCGCAGTCACGACATCGCCATCACGCACATGAAGGGCCGCAATGATGCCGCCTTCATAATGCTGAACCGTCTTGCGGCTGCCGTCGGGACTGATGAGGCCGGGAGCGATCGCGCCCGCTGGCAGTCGCACGAAACCGCCCCAGGTTACGGCTCCCCCCACAAAGGCGAGCGCGAGCGCCGCCGCAAGGCGGATTGGCCGGCGCACCGAATGGCGCAGATCAAGGTCGTCTACATGCGGGCTCGCGATGATTTCGCCGCGCGGAATGGAAAGCGGGTTGCGCTGTTCGTCGCTCATTCCTGTTCTCCTTTGCCGGGCCGTGGTGTTTCGGCGGAGCTTGCGACCGCGCTTGGATTGGCGGCTGCGCGAAGGCGCGCCAGCACCTCCGCGCGCGGACCGAACAATTCGACGCGGCCGTCACGCAGAAGCAAAATCTTATCCGCCTGCGCCAGCGTGGACGGACGATGGCCGACGATCACAAGGGTCACGCCATCCTGCTTCAGTTCCGCGATCGCGGCGGCGAGCGCGGATTCGCCAGCCTGATCGAGGTTGGCGTTTGGTTCGTCGAGAACCATGACGCGCGGTCCGCCATAGATCGCGCGGGCGAGCCCGATGCGCTGACGTTGTCCGCCTGACAATCGCGCGCCGCCGTCGCCAATCTGGGTGTCGTAGCCGTGCGGCAGCCGCTGGATCATGTCATGCGCATGGGCGATGACGGCGGCGCGCACCACTGCGTCATCATCAGGCACGTCCATGCGCGCGATATTGTCGCGCACGCTTCCGGCGAACAACTCGACATCTTGCGGCAGATAGCCGATGTGGGCTCCAAGATCATCCATGTTCCAATGATGAAGCTCAGATCCGTCTAGCCTGATTTCGCCGGACGTTGGACGATTGATGCCCACAAGCAGGCGGCACAGGCTTGTTTTGCCGCTCGCAGAGGCGCCTATCACCGCCACCGCCTCGCCCGGCGAGAGTTCAAAAGACACATCTTCAAGAACAAGCGCTCGCGCGCCTGGCGGCGCGTAACTCACGTTGCGCAACGAGACGCGCCCAACAGGCGTGGGCAGGCGCATGCGCTTTGGTTCCGGCGGAAGCGCGGACATGCGCGCCTTGAGGCGGGAATAAGCGACGCGCGTCGCAGCGAAACTGCGCCAGCTGCCCATGGCGGTCTCCACCGGCGCAAGCGCACGCCCCAGCAAGATCGACGCGGCGATCATGCCGCCAGCCGATAACTCGTTGCGCAAGACGAGAAAGGCGCCCAGACCCAAAGTGGCGGACTGGACGAAGAAGCGGAGGAATTTCGTGAAGCCAAGCAGTACGCCATTGCGTTCCGCCGCAACCTGCTGCGCCGCGAGCGCTGCGCCGTTGCGCGCCTGCCAGCGATGGAGCATCGCCGGCGCCATGCCCATGGCGCGCACGACCTCAGCGTTGCGAATGGCGGCTTCCGCCTGTTGTAGCGTCACGATCTGCTCGGTGTTGGCCTGATGGTTCGCCTTCTTGGTCACAAGTTCATTGACGACGCTGAATCCAAGCAGAGCCAGCGCGGAGACAATGGCGAGGAGGCCGAGCCAGGGGTGCAGAAGCCAGACAAGCAGGATGAAGAAGGGCGTCCATGGCGCGTCGAAAAACACCATCAGCGAGGGCGAAGAGAGAAAGGACTGCACCTGAGCGAGATCGCGCAGAGGCTGCGCGCCTGCGCCGTCGCCCAGGAGGCGCGCACGCACGCACAAGTTCAGATAGACGGGGCCAAGGCGGTTGGCGAACCAGGAGCTCGCGCGCGTCAGCATGACTGAGCGCAGGGCTTCAAGCGCGCCCATTAGCAAGAGCGCGGCTGCGAGGAGCAGGGTCATCATCATCAGGGTCTCGACGCGGCCTGATGTGAGCACGCGGTCATAGACCTGCAGCATGTAAATGCTGGGCGCCAGTACGAGAAGGTTGATGAGAAAGCTGAATACTCCGGCCTTCCATGCGACACCGCGGCACGCGCGGATCGCATGATCGAAGTCAGCGCCAGCGCGCGCGTCCGCGCCGCGATTGGAGCGTGCGATCATGATGGGTTTCCTCTGCGCCTTGCGCGCGATGATCAGGCGATCAGGTTCGCGTTGTAGAACAGATCATTCTGCAGGAACGTATTCATCGCTGTGGTTGCTTGCGCCTGGGTTAGCGTCGCCGTCGCGCCCAGCGCCACATAGGTCTGGTGCGTGGAGCCGGTGAGGTTCACCGCCCAGGTGAGCGTGCCGCCGATGTTGATCTGCGCGAGCGCGCCGGTGGTGGGCGAGTTCACGAACACATCCTCGCCCGCTTGATAATCGGCGATGATATTGCCGCTCCCGCCGAGAATGCGGAACACGTCGGCGCCGGCGAGGCCGCCGTCCGCATTTCCCTCGCCATAAATCAACTTCGCGCCGGTTCCTGTCGCTGAAAGGATGTCCGCGCCGCTTCCGCCGCGCATCACGTCATTGCCGGAACCGCTGACGAGCTTGTTGGACGCCGCGCTGCCGATCAGAAGATCGTTGGCGTTGGAGCCGACGATGCTTTCGAAACCGGAGATCAGGTCGCCCTGCGCCTCGGAGGCGCCGGCCTGACCCGATATGGTCTGGCCTTGCGTTTGCGCTGTCGTGCTCAGCAGGACTGCGACTCCATATTGGGACGCGGAATAATCGAGCGTGTCCACGCCGTCGCCGCCGATCAATTGGTCTGCGCCCAGTCCGCCGCGCACCACGTCGTTGCCGGCGCCGGCGTCGATGACGTTCGCGACTGCGCTTCCGATGAGCAGATCGTTGAAAGCTGAGCCGATGAGCCCCTCGATGTTCGACAATTGATCGCCCTGCGCATCGCCCCCTGCGCCGGTCGTCGTCGCGACGCTGGAGAGCGACACGTTCACGGCGGAGGTCGAGCCGGAATAAACTGCGTAGTCGAAGCCGGCGCCGCCATCCAGCGTGTCTGCGCCCGCGCCGCCGTTCAGCACGTCGTTGCCGGCGCCCCCGCTCAACGCATTGACCGCGGTGCTGCCCTGCAGCGTGTCGTTGAACGCGGAGCCGATGATGTTCTCCACCTGGCTGATCAGGTCGCCTTGCGCATCGCCGCCCTGTCCTTGGGTTGCGATGTTTGGATCAGGATTGGCGGTGAGGCCCACGATGACGCCGGCGGTGGAGGCTGAGTAATCGATCGTGTCGACGCCGTCGCCGCCGATGATGCGGTCGGCGCCTGCGCCGCCGGCCAGCACATCGTCGCCGCCGCGTCCCTCAAGCCGGTTCACGCCCGCCGAACCGGTGAGGCGGTCGGCGGCTTGCGAGCCAATGAGATTCTCGATGTTCGAGATCTGGTCGCCTTCGGCGTCTCCGCCCACGCCTGTCGTCGTCGCGCCATCGATCAGGGCGACCGTAACGCCAAGGGTGGAGGATGAATATTCCGCGGTGTCCACGCCGTCGCGGCCGTCTATCACGTCGGCGCCGGCGCCGCCCAAGAACGTGTCTGCGCCAATGTCGCCGGTCAATTGATCAGCAAAGGCCGAACCGATGACGCGCTCTATTGAGGTGAGGCGATCGCCCTGCGCATCGCCACCCACGCCCGAGCCTTCGCCGCCAGTTCCGTTGAGCGCGACGGTCACGCCCGCGCTGGAGCCCGAATAATCGGCGGTGTCGAAGCCGCTATTGCCAGCGAGCAGGTCGGCGCCTGCGCCGCCGATCAGGGTGTCGTCGCCCAGATAAGCGTCGATCTGATCGTCGCCAGCGCCGCCTTCGATTTTGTTTGCGAACTCGTTTCCGACGATTGCGTCGGCGCCGGCGCCGCCGATCACATTCTCGACATTGCTCACGCTGTCGCCCAGCGCTGCGCCGGTTCCAACGCCGGTGCGCAAGTCAAGGCCGACGGCGCCGCCCGCGGCCGCGTAATCGACTGTGTCAACGCCTGCGCCGCCATCGATCACATCAGCGCCCGCGCCGCCGATCAGCGTGTCGTCGCCATCTCCGCCTGCGATCAAATCATCGCCGAGCCCGCCGTCGAGCAGGTCGGCGCCTTCGCCACCGTCGAGCAGGTCGGCGCCGTCGCCCGCCAGGAGCTCATCGTCTCCGGCGTCGCCATACATCCTGTCTGCGCCGGCCCCTCCGTTGAGAAAATCTGCGCCTGCGCCCGCGCGCAGGACATCCGCGCCATTGCCCGCAAGCAGATCATCGTCGCCTTCGCCGCCGTCGAGAAGGTCGTCTCCGTCGCCTGCGCTCAGAAGGTCGTCGCCATAGCCGCCGAACAGTTTGTCGTTGCCAAATCCGCCCAGCAACGTGTCCTTTCCGCCGCCGCCGGCGAGCAGATCATCGCCGAAGCCGCCGTCGAGGGTGTCGTCGCCGCCGGTCGCTGAGCCCTGCACGCCGTCGGGAACGCCGTCGGCGTCGCTGTCGTCGGCGAGGCCGTTCTTGTCGGCGTCGACCATTTCGTCTCCGAAGAGGACATCGTCGCCATCCAACCCGCGCAACACGTCAACGCCCAGCCCGCCCGTGAGCTGATTGTTCAGCTTATTGCCGCTCAACGTGTCGTTGAACTGCGACCCGATGGCGTTTTCGATATTGCTAATCACGTCGCCAGTGGCGTGTCCGCCGCTGGGCCGCGCGGTTTTTGTGGGGTCGAGCGGCAGGCTCAGCAAAACAGCGGCGTTGGAGGCGGAGTAGTCAACCGTGTCGACGCCCGCGCCGCCATTCAGCGTATCCGCGCCCGCTCCGCCGATGAGCAGGTCATCGCCCGCGCCACCGTCGAGCGTGTCGGCGCCGTCGCCGCCGTCCAGAATATCGTTTGTTTCAGCCGCAACGAGGCGATCCGCGCCCGCTCCGCCTTCGAGCCAGTCATTTCCGCCATCGCCTGCGCGCACAGTGATCTGATCGTCGCCGGCGAGTCCGGAGATGCGATAGGAGCCGGGCAGCGTGTGGAAATAGACGTCGGCGAGGGCGGTAAGCGTCTTGAGCATGTAAAGCATGTGTGTCTCCCGCTCCATAAGCGCGCAAGAAGATGACGCAAGGATAGGCGCGCGCCGAACATGCTCCAATCGCGTGAAAGGCGGATAGTCTTCGGGAGTAGTCGATAGATCTCATGGCTGCGGCGGAAGATAAAAAAGAGCCCCGGCGAACCGGGGCTCTCTCTATCTCTGACGAGTGCGATGATCAGGCGACAGCCGAATAGCCGCTGATCACGATGCTCGAATAGTCATCGGACGTCACCACAGCGATGTTGACTTCCGTGGCGCCGTCGTCGCCGACCGCCTGAACGTCGACGTAGAAGGTGGCGATGTTGCCATCGATGTTCACGTCAACGTCGATGTCCGCGTTGATGTCGAGGCAAGCGTCATAGCGCGTTTCGATCGAGAATTCCGATCCAACGTCGGAATGGAAGTCGTAGTTGACGTCCACATCCCAGTTAAAGTCGTCGTTGCCCCAGTCGCACCAGTTGAAAGTCATAGCATGTCTCCATTGAACGTTATTGGCGTTAAGCCAACACGATAATGGTAAGTCGCGTGAAGCACGTTTCGCAAAGCAGCAAGAGGCTTATCGTACTATCGGTTAGCGTGAGGCGCGAATGCGTCGTGATGGGTTTTGGAAAAACGCGGAAAGGATCCGCCTGCAAGGCAGGCGAATCCAATAGAGGAAAACGAAACACTTCTGTCAGAACAGCGAGTGGAAGAACTCGAATAAACTATCTGTTTGGGTGCTGACTGTCGTCGTTGTCGTCGCGCTTGAATAAAGATTCTCCACGGTGATGGCGCTGACCTGCGTCTCTGTAAGCGTGTCTGCGCCGCGCGCTGAGGCGTCCACATTAAATGTCGCCAGGTTACCGCTGACGCTGGCTGGGCGCGTTGTGATTGTCGTTTCCGTCACGTTCTCGACAATCCTGGGCTTCAGGTCGATGCCCTGAAGGTCAATCGAGAGGAACGATGTCGTCGAGGAGGCGTAGGACCAGGCGCCCGCGCTGTCCTGACTTGCGCCATTCACATTTGTATTGCGCTGAATCAGCAGATCTCCCGGAGGCATTGTCGCCTGCGTCGCCGCGGAGGCGTAAGGGGTAGATCCGGTGGATTGCGCCAGCGCTGTGGCGCTGACGGTCCCGCGCGTGATCGCCACTATGCCGACATCCATTGTCTTGAGCGTCGTCGATGTTGTGGCGAGCGTGTTTTCGCCCACCGCATCGGCGCTTGCGTTCGCGATCGTTGTCGTAGCTGGTTGCTTCTGGAAGAAACTGGCGAGGCTTGTCTCCGGCGCTAACTTGACAGAATCTGTCTTCAGTGAGGAGAGGGTTTGCGCGAGGTTCGGTTTTAACAATTTTGGAAGCGGCATACGTCTCTCCTGGTTCGATCGCTTTTGGCGTCTGTCAGTGTTCGTTGTTCACGTCGTCGTGCGTGTGGCCGTTCGTTTTGGGCGCAGTGATCAGGCGTGAGAGCGCCTGAGCAGCGAGGCGGCCTTCGGGCGGATCGCCCGCATCAAGGCAGACCGCGCCTGGTTCTTCCTCGTGCGCTTCAGGCGGCAAAATTCCGTCCATCGAGCAGTAAAGCGCCACCTGTGTGCGGTTGGAGGCGCCCAGCTTGCGCATGATCTGGCGGATGTGCAGTTTGACCGTCGCTTCGCACAGGCTCAGCTGGCGGGCGATCATCTTGTTGGATTTGCCCTCGCGCAATTGCGCCATGACGCGTATTTGGGAGGGCGTGAACAGGGCGGTCGCGCCTGCGCCGCTCGTGCGGCGAACGGACGGGCGCGCAGCGCTCGAACCTGCACGGTTGAGCAGAACGGTGGGCGGGAAGAAAGAACCTCCCGCCAGCACGAAGGAAAGCGCCTGCAGCGCTACGGGCGGCTCTGTGCTCGTTGGAATGAATCCATGCGCGCCGCTGCGGAAGGTGGCGATCACTTCCTCGGACGTCTCACGATCGGAGACGATGGCGATGCGCGCTTCGGGCGCATTTTCTTTCAGTATCCGAATAATATTGGCGGCGAACGGATCAGCGACGCTCATCGCGCCCAGATTGACGATGGCGATGCGCAGCGCCGCCAGTTCCGTATCGGTGGCGAGCGCCTGCGTGTGCTGGAGCGCGAGGGCGTTCTCCAGCGCCCAGTCCCGCAGCAGCGAAGCCAGGCCTGCGCGGCGGAAGGAGAGCGCGTCGATGACAAGAGACACGCCCGGGGCGTGTTGTTGGTTCAGGTCGGCCATGCGAGAGAACTCCGGTCGGCGATCGTCCGGCGCGTATCGCGTGCGAGGCGCCGCCAGAGGAAAAGGATGCGGCGCGCATTACGATGAGACAATCGCGCGGAAGTGGGCGCACCTGTCCATCGGGAGGCCTCCTGATGGAGCCATGCAAGGGCGCCGCCCCCTTGCGACTGCCGAAAGGATGATGGCCCGTGGCGCCCCCGGAGGCATGCGCGCCTCCCCTTTGGAGTTGCGCCGGAAGGGGGAACTTTCGCGCATCGACGCGTGGCGGATCCTCGGGAGAATAGTTTCGGTCGGCGTTGCGGCTCAGGCGTGGCGTGGTAGGAAGGGTCATGCAGATTCAAGGCTCCCCATTCTGGAGATTCTCGCTGGCCCTGTACCGCACGCCCGGCGTGCCGGATGCTTGTTTGGACGTGCAGGATTCCTGCGGCGCGGACGTGAACGTCTTGCTGTTCGCGCTTTGGCTCGCCAGCGAAGGGCGCGTTTTGAGCGATGCGGAGCTCGCGGGCGCCGACGCCGCGGTTGCGCCATGGCGCGAGGAGGTGGTGCGCTCCCTGCGCGGCGCTCGTCGCGCCCTGCGTGCGGCGCCTGCGGCGTTCGACGCGGGCGGCGCGGCCGCGCTGCGCGATCAGGTGAAGAAGGTCGAGCTTGAGTCGGAGCGGCTGCAGCAGGAGGCGCTGTTTGCGCTCAAGCCCGCCGCCGCCTGGGGCGCCCCGGCCGATCCGCTCGCCGCCGCCGCGCGTAATCTTGACGCGTGCGAGCGCCTGCTCGGGGCGCGTTTCGCCGCCGCCGCGCGCGACGCGCTCACGGAGGCCTTCGGGGCGCTTATGGCGCAGCGCGGCGCGGGCCATTGACGCGGCCTGCGGGAGAGGCCAAGCCTGTGCGAGTCGTCAAGCCTGTGCGAGCGGGTGGGCGGGCGCCCTGAGCGCCGCGATTGGGGGAGAATGCGTGTCGGATACATCGGTCAAGCGGATCGTCGTGGGCATCAGCGGCGCTTCGGGCATCATTTACGGCGTGCGGGCGCTGGAGCTTCTGCGCGCGGCCGGCGTGCGCACCCATCTCGTCGTCAGCAAGGCGGCCGAGATGACGCTTGCCTATGAGATGGACATGAAGGCGAAGGACCTGCGCGAGCTCGCCGACGAATACCACCCCATGACCGACATCGGCGCCTCGATCTCCTCGGGCTCGTTCCGCACGTTGGGCATGTTGATCGCGCCTTGCTCCATCCGCACCATGAGCGAGATCGCCACCGGCGTCACCGGCTCGCTGATGAGCCGCGCCGCCGACGTGGTCCTCAAGGAGCGCCGCCGGCTTGTGCTGGGCGTGCGTGAGACGCCCCTGCATACGGGCCATCTGCGCACGATGCTGCAATTGTCGGAGATGGGCGCTGTCATCGCGCCCGTGGTGCCTGCGTTCTACAACCGTCCCGAGACGCTCGACGACATCGTCAATCATTCCGTCGGCCGCATGCTCGACCTGTTCGACATCGACTCCGGCATCGTCAAGCGCTGGAAGGTCGAGCAGGCGAACAAGGGCGAGGGCGCCTGAGCGCGCTGGAGCTCACATGCGCAGACGCGAGCCTGCGCCTGTGCGCGCGCGGAGCTGAAATGCGCGCCTGGCGCGCTGGCGGTCTCGATCTTCTCTGGTCGCCTGATCCCTCCGTTTGGAACGCCGTGTCGCCCGTGCTGTTTCCTGTCGTCGGCTGGTGTCGAGACGGAATGGCGCGCGCGAAGGGGCTGGCGAGGCCCATGCCCGTGCATGGTTTCGCCGCCGCGCGCGATTTCGCCTGCGCGCGCATTGACGACGCGCGCATGCGCTTCCAGCTTGAGGACGATGCAGGGACCCGCGCGCATTATCCCTATCGCTTCCAGCTCACGCTCGAATATGCGCTTGAGCCGCGCGCGCTGACGATCGAGGCGCGGGTGAGCAATCCCGGCGACGAGCCCATGCCTTATGCGTTCGGCCTGCATCCCGGCTTCCGCTGGCCGCTGTTCGGCGCGGCGGCGCAGGCGCATCGAATCGTCTTCGCGCAGGCCGAGGCGGCGCATACGCCGGTCATCGCGCCGGGCGGGCTGTTCTCGCAGGCGCGACGGCCGGTTCCCCTCGAAGGCCGCGCGCTGCCCCTCGCGCCGGAATTGTTCGCGCAAGAAGCCCTGTGCTTTCTCAACGCCCACAGCCGCAGCCTCGCCTATGAGGGGCCGGCTGGCGCGATCGAAGCGGAGGCGGAGGGTTTCGCCCATTGGGCGCTGTGGTCGCGGCCGGGCGCGCCCTTTCTGTGCGTTGAGGCCTGGACAGGCCACGGCGATCCCGTGGGTTTTGAAGGCGAGCTTGCGCAAAAGCCCTCCATGATCCTGCTGGCGCCGGGCGAGACGCGGACGCATCGGGCGGTCTTCCGCCTGCGACTTGCGTGATCGGTCGGCCGAAAACCTTGGCGCCGGGGCGCATGTCTGCGAAAACGTGCGCCGGTGACATCGACGGCCCGGGCGACGCCCGGCGTGGAGGGGCAGCTTGGCGGGCGAGGCGTTTCTGATTGACGGCAAGGCCGTCTCGGCGAAGGTTCTGGCGGAGGTCGCGGCCGCGTCGCAGGCGCTGGGGGCGGCGCACAAGCCCGGCCTCGCCGTCGTTCTCGTGGGTGAGGATCCCGCGAGTCAGGTTTATGTGGGCGCCAAGGGCAAGGCGGCCGCCTCCTGCGGCTTTCACTCGGTGCAGCACACCCTGCCGGCGACGACCAGCGAGGCGGATCTGATGGCGCTCGTGCGCCAGCTCAACGCTGATCCTGCGATCCACGGCATCCTCGTGCAATTGCCGCTGCCGGCCCACATCGATTCCGCGAAAGTGCTGGAGGCGATCGCCCCCGAGAAGGACGTTGACGGATTCCATCCCGTCAACGCCGGCCTGCTCGCCATCGGCGAGACGCAGCGCGCGCTTGTGCCCTGCACGCCCGCAGGCTCGCTGATCCTGCTCGATCACGCCGCGCAGGCGCTCGGGCGCAAGCTCGACGGCCTAGACGCCGTGGTCGTCGGCCGCTCCAACATCGTCGGCAAGCCGATGGCGCATCTTCTTCTGGGGCGCAATCTCACCGTCACCATCGCCCATTCGCGCACGCGCGATCTTGCGGAGACGGTGCGGCGCGCCGACGTGGTGGTGGCTGCGGTTGGGCGGCCTGAAATGATTCAGGGCGATTGGATCAAGCCGGGCGCCATCGTGATCGACGTGGGCATCAACCGCGTTCCCGGCGAGGGGCTCGACAAGAACGGCAAGCCGCGCACGCGCCTTGTGGGCGACGTGGCTTTCGAGGCTGCGCGGCTGCGGGCGGGCGCCATCACGCCGGTGCCCGGCGGCGTGGGGCCCATGACCATCGCCATGCTGATGAAGAACACGCTCACGGCGGCCCAGCGCCGCCGCGCATGAGGCGTCGATGAGCACGCTCCTGCGCGTCGCGCGCGTCTCGAAGGCCTATGGCGCCACGCGCGCGGTCGAAGACGTGTCGCTTGAGATCGCGGGCGGCGAGTTCTTCGCGCTGCTCGGACCGTCTGGCTGCGGCAAGACGACGCTCATGCGCATGATCGCCGGTTTCGAGACGCCGGACGTCGGCAGCGTATATCTCGATGGCGAGGACGTGACCCAGGCGCCGCCGCATAAGCGCGCGGTCAATCTCATGTTCCAGTCCTATGCGCTCTTTCCGCACATGGATGTGGCGGCGAACGTCGCCTATCCGCTGCGCCGGCAGGGTCTCGCCGCAGGCGTCGTCGCGCAGCGCGTGCGCGACATGCTGCGCCTCGTGCAGATGGAGGGCTTTGAAGCGCGCAAACCGCACAGGCTGTCGGGCGGACAAAAGGCCCGCGTGGCGCTTGCGCGCGCGCTGGCGGGCGGGCCAAAGCTCCTGCTGCTCGACGAGCCGCTCGCCGCGCTCGACCGCAAGCTGCGCGAGGAGACGCAGTTCGAACTGATGCAGGTGCAGCGCGACCTGCGGCTGTCGTTTCTCGTCGTCACCCATGACCAGAGCGAGGCGATGGCCATGGCCGGGCGCATGGCGGTGATGCGCGAGGGCCGCATCGCCCAGCTCGGCGCCCCGCGCGATGTCTATGAGCGTCCTGCATCCGCATGGGTGGCCGATTTCATCGGCGCCGCCAATCTCATCCATGGGCGCGTGCGCGCGCTGGCGCCCGGGCGCGCGATCCTCGACACCGCGCTCGGCGCGCTATCGGCGGGCGTGGATGAGCATGCGCCGCCCGCGCAGGATTCATCCGCCGTCATTGCCGTGCGCGCGGAACGGCTGCGTCTGCACGCCACGCGACCTGATGACGAGAACGCGTTTGAGGCCGAAGTGGTGGATGAAGTCTATCTCGGCGGCGTCATCGAATGGCGGCTGCGCGCGGGGCAGGGCGCGGTCGCGTTGCGCGCGAGCGCTCTTGCGGCGCAGGCGGGGGCGGACTCATGGCGGGGCGCCCGCGTCTTCGTCTCCTTTGCGCGCGAAGCGGCGCGGGTTCTGCCTTCATGAGGCCGCGCGGCTTCTCCTTTCGGCGCTTGGCCTTCGGCGCGCCTCTGGTCTGGCTCGCCGCGTTCTTCATCGCGCCGGCGCTCATCTTGTTGAAAATCTCCTTGTCCGTCTCCGTTCTCGGCCAGCCGCCCTATGAGCCGCGTTTCGATCTTGCGAATGGCGTCTCCGGCTTTCTTGAGAGCCTGCGCGGTCTCACGCTTGAGTCTTACGCGCTGATCTTTCAGGACGTGATGTATCTCGACGCGCTGCTGGGCTCGCTGCGCGTGGCGGGCCTTGCGACCCTGCTCGCCCTGCTTATCGCCTATCCGCTGGCGCTGGCCATGGCGGGCGCGCCGCGCGCATGGCGGCCTGCGCTCATCATGCTTGCGGTGGCGCCGTTCTGGACCAGTTTCCTGATCCGCGTCTATGCATGGATCATGATCCTGAAAGACGAAGGCCTGCTCAACATCGTCTTGCAGGCTTTGGGGCTCATCGATGCGCCGCTGCGTATTTTCGCCACCGAGACCGCGGTGGTGATCGGCGTCGCCTACGCCTATCTGCCGTTCACGATCCTGCCGATCTACAATGCGCTCGACAGGCAGGACCCGGCGCTCACGGAGGCGGCGCGCGATCTCGGCGCCTCGCGCCTGCGCGCTTTCTGGACGATCACCTTCCCCTTGTCGCTGCCGGGCGTGTTCGCCGGCGCGCTGCTGATGTTCATTCCCGCGAGCGGCGAAGTGGTCATTCCCGATCTTCTCGGCGGATCGGACACATTGATGATCGGACGCGCGATCTGGAACGATTTCTTCGCCAATCGCGACTGGCCTGTGGCCTCGGCGGCGGCGATTTTGTTGCTGCTGGCGCTCGTCGCGCCCATCGTCGCCTTCCAGCGCGCGCAGATGCGCGAAGCGGAGCGCGTATGATGGCGCGTCTTGGTCCCGGCGGCGTCGCTGCGCTCGTTCTCGGCTTCGCCTTCATCTATGCGCCGATCGTGCTTCTGGCGCTCTACAGTTTCAACGCCTCCCGGCTCGTCACCGTCTGGGGCGGCTTCTCGCTGAAATGGTATCCAGCGCTGCTTGAGAACCGGCAATTGCTGGAAAGCGCCTGGTTGAGCCTGAAGGTCGCTGCCGTCTCCGGCGCGCTGGCGACGGTTCTGGGCGGTCTGGCTGGCGTCGCGCTGGCGGATCGCATGCAGCGTGGGCGAAGCGCGCTCGCCGCGCTTGTCTATGCGCCCATGGTGATGCCGGAGGCGACGATCGGCCTCGCCCTTCTGCTGCTCTTCGTCGCGCTCGGTCTCGATCGCGGCTTCTGGACGATCGTCGTCGCCCACGCCACGCTCGGCATGTGTTTCGTCGCGGTGGTCGTGGCGGCGCGAATGCAGACCTTCGATCAATCGCTGCGCGAGGCGGCGATGGATCTCGGCGCGAGTCCTTTCACGGCGTTCCGCACCGTGACGCTGCCGCTGATCGCGCCTGCGCTGATAGCGGGCTTCCTGCTCGCCTTCACCATTTCGCTCGACGACGTGGTGCTTGCGACCTTCGCCTCCGGGCCGGGCTCCACCACTTTGCCGATGCGCATCTATTCGCAGATGCGGCTCGGCGTCTCGCCGGAGATCAACGCGATTTCGACGCTGATTCTTGCGTCCGTGGCGCTTCTGGCGGTCGCGGGGCTCATGCTCTCGCGCATCCTGCGCGGGCCTGCGCGCTAGAGAGCGCGCGCCTCAGCGATCGGCGCCTGCGTCCGGGCGTGCGTCTTCGGGCGCAGCCTCGGCCTCGCGCGCGGTCTCGTCCTCGCGCACGCGTTCGGGCGGCAGGAGCGGGGCGGCCGCGCGGGATCGGCGGATCAGCCGGTCGGCGTCCACCGACAGGCTGGGTTCGTCCCACGAGCCTGCGACGTCGAGAAAGAGCACGGGCTCGCGCTTTTGCGCGCCTGCGCGCGGCGGCGCGGCGGCGACGCTCAGGCGCAGCGTGCGTTCAGGCGCAGACGCCTCGCCCGCAATGATCATCTCCATGCCGTGTCCGACGATTTGCGCCTGTTGCAGCCTCAGCGCTCCGCGCGTGAGGTTGGCGTCGAATTCGGCGGAGGTGAATTTCGTCTGGCCGGCGCGCATGTCGGCGGCGATGGAGAGCGGGCGGCGTTCTGCGCGGCGCACCGCCTGTTCGATGTCCAGGCCCGCAAGCTCGCCGCGGGCCAGGCTGACGCGCAGCGCGCCCGAAGCGCTCTGCATCAGCGCCGCCGGCGTCTGGCCGAAGGCGGAGAGGCTTATCTCGCCATTGGCCGCGCCCGAGATGCGCGCCTTGCCCGAAAGATCGCGCAACAAAGAGGCGGTCTCGACGCCGGAAAAAGTGGCGGCCATGCGCATGTCGAGCCCGTCGGCCTCGCGCAGCGCGAAGCGGCCGCGCAGCTTGCCGCCATAGGCCTGGGAGTCCGCGAGCACGGCGTCGAGCGCGCCCGCGTCGATTTTGATCAGCAGGCCGGCGTCGCTCATCACGAAGCGGCCGAAGCTGGCGCGGGCGGCTGAAATGCGCAGGTCCGCGTCGAAGCCGTTGAGCGCGGCGGCGGGCAGGCGCTCGCGGCTCCAGCCGCCGTCCGCGCCGAAGAGCGCGTTCCATCCAAGGTCCGCGCTCGAAAGGTCGAGCGTGCGCGCCGCCAGCGTGCCCGACAGGCGCGGGCGCTCGTCTCCCGTGCGCAGCGTGAGCGATCCTTCGAATGGGTTCTGATCGAGGGTGAGCTTCACGTCGGCGAGCGACATGGTTTGCGGCAGGGCGCGGAACTGGCCGCTGAGCGCGAAGCGCTGCATGCGGGAGGGCGCGAAGGGGCGCGCGTCGATTATCGCGAGCAGGCTGCGCAGGCGTTCGGAGGCTGAGGCGAGGCGCGCCTCCACGAGCCAGCGCGCGCCGCCCGCCACAGCGCCGTTGAGCGACAGATTGAGCACGTCGGAGGCGATCTTCAGCGTGAAGGGCGAATCCTCGCCGCGCAGCGTCGTCGCCGGGCGGGAGAGGAGCCCCTCCACTGTGAAGCGCTCGCCCGCATGCATGAACGAGCCGACGGCGGACGCGTCGCCGCGCCATTCGAACGCGAGATTGACGTCGCGCAGCGCGCGCGTCGCGCCATTCTCGCCGCGCAGGCTGATCTCGCCGCGCGTAAGCGTGATCGCGTCGGGCGCGGAGGCGGGGCTCTGGGCGAGCAGGGCGAGGCCGCGCAGCGCGCTCGCCACGTCGCCAAGCGCCGCAGTCTGCGCGGCGAGCGAGGGCTCCACGAGCCGCAGATGCGCGAATTCGAAGCGGCCGGAAAGCAGCGCCGCGAGCCGCAGGCGCGCGACAAGGCGCGGGACGCGCAGTTCGAATCCGCCATCGGGGCGGCGCGCTCGCACGTCGGCGAATTCGATCTGGGGAATAGGCAGAAGGCGCAGTTTCGGCGCCGTCGCGGCCTCGGCTTGCGCGCCGAAGGCGGCCTGCGCGGCCTCGGCGAGGCGAAGCGCCGGCGCCGGGCTCGCTATGCGCCAGGGAATCGCCGCCGCTCCTGCGGCCAAGCCACAGGCGAGCGCCGCCGCCGCCCATTTGAATGTCTTGTCCATGCGCGTCCGCGCTTGCCCCCAAGCCGCGCGTTCATACCGCGCCCGAGAGACGATATCGAGCGCCAATCCAGCTTTTCCATGGCGGCGCCCGCCGCCGGCGCGGGCGGGGGCTCAGGGCATGGCGGTGGTCTGGGGAACCGCCTGCAGCGCGGCGAGGAAATCACGTTCCCGCGCCTGCGGCTTGACGCCGGCGGCGCGCTCCATCTGCCGCAGCGAGGCGCGCTCGCGCTCGGGCAGGTAACGAGCCTGCGCGAGGGTCTGGAAATCGTTGCGGCTGTAGGGCGGACGCGCCGAGCCCTTGAACACGCGGAAGCCCGCGACGGTCATCACCCGGTCGCCGCGGCGCAGCGTCGTGTCGTTCAGCAGCGCGGCCGCATGGTCCGCCGCGCCGCAGGAACAGGTCTTGTCGCGCACCGAGGCGTAGCGCATCGCCACGGGCAGGGCGGAGTAAGGCGCCCCGTCGCGCGCGGAGACGGCGGTCGAAATGTCTGCGCCGGTCATGTGGTAGACGCGCGTGGGCGCGCGGGGGCAGGCGCGCGCGCAGGCCTCTTGCGCGCTCGCGCCGCTCTCGGGCGCGGGGAAGAACGCGCCGTCGCACAGGCGCACGCAGACGGCCTGGCTGGAGACGCGTGCGGGCGCGCGGTTCGCGGAGGCCGCTTTCGCCGGATTGGGGCTCGAGGACGGATGGGCGAGGCCGCTCGGCCATTGTGCGCCCGGTGCGGGCGCATAGGCGCTGGCCAGCGGCGGCAGCGCCGCCTGGCCGGGCAGGCCGAACGTGGCCGGAGGCTGCGGCTTTCCGGCGATGCGGGCCGCGCTGCGCTGCCCGCTCTGGGCGGATCTGGCGTCGCCGGCGGGCGCGGCGGACGGGGCGCTCGCCTGTGTGCGCGAGCGCTCCTGCCGCCAATAGGCGGCCGGGTCGTCGTCAACCGAGGCGAGGACGGCGCCAATCTGGGGGTGCAGCGCCGCCACGCCGGCGGCGACTGCGACGAAGCCCAGCGCGAGCGCGACAACAGCGCGGCGGGGGAGGCGTTTCGACGCGAGGGCCATGCCCGCGCCTTCGGACTGTGCACTCAACAAGTTACGCCCTCATCGCAAGCGTTGATCCATGGCCTCGCCCAAGGCTTAACATGATCTTCACCGGACTCGCAAACGGGCGACCGCATTTTTCCCCCGTAACCTTGATTTCGCGCATGGCGGCGAACGCTTCGCGTCGGCAGGCATTAGCGAAGACGAGGCCAGATCCGGAGCGGTCGACATGAGCGAGAATTGCGTGGGCATGCGCAAGATCACCCTGGAGGAGGCGCGGGCGAAGGGCGCCCCGGCCAGTCCGCCGATCCACGGTTATGTTTTCGTCGCGCCGCTGGATGCGGACGGCTTCATTAATCCGGAGGCCTGGCGCAAGGAGCGGGCGCGCTGTTTCGTGCATCGACTCGAGCGCGGGCAAATCGTTGAGCGCGGTTTGCTCATGCACCGGCCGGGCGGGGCGGGCGGCGCGGCTTGGGCGTTCGATTATGAGGCGGGAAGCAGCGAGGACGACGAGGTGGGCTATCGCTTCGCCGCCCATGCGTTCCGGCCCGGCGAATATGTGTCGCTGCGCGATGGCGAGGGCGAATTGCGCACCTATCGCGTCAGCGCGGTCGCGGCCGCTTGAAAGCGAACGGCGCCGGAGCATGTCCGGCGCCGCTGATCGTCAGCCTGTGCGGGCGGCTATTCCGCCGCAGGCGCCGGCGCCGGCTTGCCGGGAAGCGCGGGCTGCGCGTCCTCGCTGGGGCGCGAACGGCCGGACAGATAGCTGTCCACCCGGTCGAGATAGATATAGACGACCGGCGTGATGTAGAGCGTGAGCAACTGCGACAGGATGAGCCCGCCCACCACAGCCACGCCGAGCGGCTGGCGCAGCTCCGCGCCGGCGCCCGCGCCGATGGCGATGGGCACGGCGCCGAAAATCGCGGCCAGCGTGGTCATCATGATGGGACGGAAACGGATCAGCGCCGCCTCGCGGATCGCGGGCGCCGCGTCCATGCCCTCGCGTCGTCGCTCGATCGCGAAGTCGATCATCATGATCGCGTTTTTCTTCACGATGCCGACGAGCATGAGGATGCCGATGATTGCGATCACCGACAGGTCCATCTTGTAGGCCTGCAGCGCCAGCAAAGCGCCGATGCCTGCGGAGGGAAGACCGGAGAGAATCGTCAGCGGATGGATGTAGCTCTCATAGAGCACGCCCAGAAGAATATAGATCGTCAGCACGGCGGCGATGATCAGCGCCGTCTGGCCGCGCAGCGCTTCCTCGAACAGCGCGGCCGCGCCCGAAAAATTCGTCGTGATCGTCGCCGGCATGCCGACTTCGCGCTCGACGCGGCGGATCGCCTCGTTCGCTTCGCTGAGCGCCACGCCAGGCGCGACATTATAGGCGAGCGTCACGGAGGGCTGCTGCGACTGGCGGTTGACGGTGAGCGGCCCGACGGAGCGGCGCACGGTCGCCACCTGATCGAGCGGCACCAGCGGCTGGCTGGAATTGGCGGTGGACGTCGTCCCCGCGCCTCCGCCAGCGGCGGCGCCCGCGCCTGCCGCCGTCGTGGTCGCCGAACCGCCGCCGGCGCCCGCGCGGATGTAGACGCGCGCGAGCGAGGAGGGATCTTCCTGGAACTGTTTGTTGGCGACGAGGATCACCTGATAGTCGGCGGACTGGGTGAAGATCGTCGAGATCTGGCGGCTGCCGTAGGTGTTGTAGAGCGCCGCGCGGATCTGGTCCGTGCTCAGGCCGAAGGCCGCCGCCTTCTCGCGATCGATGTCGATCGTGATTTCAGGATTGCGGATCTGCAGGTCCGTGTTCACGTCGCGCAATTGCGGCAAGCCGCGCATGCGCTCCAGCATCTGCGGCGCCTTTTCGTAAAGCGCGCTGAGATCGCCCGATTGCAGCGTGAACTGGTAGGCCGCGCGCGCCTGACGCCCGCCGCTGAGATTCATGCTCTGCACGGGCACGAAGACCGCGTTGACGCCGGGAATGGTCGCCGTCGAGGCGCGCAGCCGCGTGATCACGCCGGAGATCGGCCCGCGCTCCTCCTTCGGCTTCAGCGACACGAACATCGCGCCCTGATTGCCGCCGCCGCCCCAGCCGACCGCCACCGTCGCATAGGCGACCGCGGGATCCTTCATGACGATCGCCATCACCTTCTGGTTCAGTTCGGCCTGCAGCGCGAACGACGTGTCGGGCGCGACCTCGGTCGAGCCGGAGAGGAAGCCCGTGTCTTCGGTGGGGAAGAAGCCTTTGGGCATCGTCGTGAACATATAGACGCTGAGCCCGAAGGTGGCGAAAGTCACCATCAGCATCGCGAAGCGATGGCGCAGCACGAGATCGAGAGTCACGCGATAGGCGCCGTTCAGCCCGTTCAGCATGGCGTCGATGCCGCGATTGAGCGCATTGTCGGAGGCGTGCATGTTTGCCGGCTTCAACAGGCGCGCGCACAGCATCGGCGTGAGCGTCAGCGACACGAAGCCCGACACGAGGATCGAGCAGGAGATCACGACGGCGAATTCGCGGAACACGCGGCCCACCACGCCGCCCATCAGCAGCACCGGGATGAACACGGCCACCAGCGACAGGGTGATCGACAGAATCGTGAACGCGATTTCCTTCGAACCCTTCAGCGCCGCCTCGAAGGGCTCCATGCCCTCCTCGATGTGGCGCATGATGTTCTCAAGCATCACGATCGCGTCGTCGACGACGAAGCCCACCGCCAGCGTGATCGCCAGCAGCGAGATATTGTCGATCGAATAGCCGAAGGCGTACATGAACGCGCATGTGCCGATCAGCGACACCGGCAGCGCGAGCGTGGGAATGATCGTCGCCGCCAGCGTCTTCAGGAACATGAAGATCACGAGAACGACGAGCGCGATGGAGAGCGCGAGCGTGAACTGCACGTCGTGCACGGATTCGCGGATCGTGAGCGAGCGATCGAACACGATGCGCGCTTCGATAGACGGCGGCAGCTGCGCCTCATAGACCGGCATGCGCGCCTTGATCGCATCCACCACCGCGACGGTGTTCGCGTCCGACTGGCGATAGATGGCGAGCATGATCGCGCGCTCGTCGCCGAACCAGGCGGCGGTGCGGTCGTTCTCGACGGAATCGCGCACATTGGCGATTTCGCCCAGACGCACGGGCGCGCCGTTGCGCCAGGCCACCACGAGGTCGCGATAGCCGTCCGCGCGTTCGATCTGGCCCGAGGCTTTCAGCACCGCGTCCTTGGTCTCGCCGCGCAGGCTTCCCACCGGAGAGGCGGAGTTGGCGTTGGCGACGGCGGTGCGCACGTCGTTGAGCGTTAGCCCGCGCGCTGCGGCGGCGTCGGGATCAGCCTCGATGCGCACGGCGTATTTCTGCTGACCGAAGATCGTGACCTGCGCCACGCCAGGGATCTGGGAGATCTGTTGGGCGAACACCTGCTCTGCATAGTCATTGGTGACGGGCAGGGGCAGGGTGGGCGACTTGAGTACGAGGAACAGGATCGGCGCATCCGCTGGATTGACCTTGCGGAAGCTCGGCGGCGCCGGCAGTTCCGGCGGCAGGCGGCGCAGCGTCGAGGTGATCTGCGTCTGCACGTCGAGCGCGGCGCTGTCGATGTCGCGGTCGAGATCGAATTGCAGCGTGATGTTGGTCTGCCCGTTCGACGAGCGCGACGTCATTTGCGTGATGCCGGGGATCGTCGCGAAGGCGCGCTCAAGCGGCGCGGCGACCGAGGAGGCCATGGTTTCGGGATTGCCGCCGGGAAGACTCGCCGACACGCTGATCGTGGGGAAGTCCACGCGCGGCAGAGCGGCGACCGGCAGCTTCAGATAGGCGAACACGCCGAAGATGATGAAGGACATCATCAACAGCGTCGTCATCACCGGACGGCGGATGCACAGTTCAGGCAGAGACATCAGCTGTCCCTCTTGGCGTTGGCGGGTCTTGGTTCGACGCGCGCTCCGTTCACGAGCGAAAGGGCGCCTTCCACGACGATGGATTCGCCGCCCTTCAATCCTTCGCTCACCACGTCGCGTCCCTCATGGGTGCGCGAGATGACCACGGGGCGCATCCGCGCGACGCCGTTCTCCACGACGTAGACGAAATTGCCGACCTGTCCCGCCTGCGTGGCGCTGCGCGGAACCGACACCACGTCCTGCTCCACCCGCAGCGCGATGCGCAGGTTGCACAATTGGCCGGGCCAGAGGAATTCGTCGGCGTTGTCGAAGCGCGCGCGCACGGTGATCGTGCCGGTCGCCGCGTCGATCGTGTTGTCGACGAAGGCGATCTTGCCCTTGGCGGCTTCTTTCGATCCTTGCGGGCGCGCTTCCACCATCGCGCCTTGCGCCGATTCCGAGGCCCGCAGCTCCGGCAGAAGCCGCTGGGGCACGGAGAAGGTGACGTAAATCGGTTTCGTCTGCACGATGGTTGCGATGGCGCCGGTCGTCGTCGCGTCGCCGGCGCGGATGATGTTGCCCGCCTTCACGCCGATGAGCCCGACGCGTCCGCTGATCGGCGCGCGGATCGTGTAATAGGACAATTGCACCTTCAGGTTTTCGATCTGCGCGCGGTCGCCCATGATGAGCGCCTGCGCGGCCGCCACCTGCGTGCGCGCGTTGTCGAGATTGACCTTGGTGCCCGAGGAGCGCTCCAGCAATTCCTCGAAGCGCGCGACGTCGCGGCGCGCCTGTTCGAGGGTGGTCATGTTGCGCGCGAGGCTCGCCTCCGCCTGTTTGATCTGCGCCTCGATCTGGCGGGAGTCGAGAACGGCGACCACTTCGCCTTCCTTCACCACCGCGCCGTCGGCGACTTTCACTTCATCCACATGGGCGTCGACGCGCGAGCGCAATTGCACGGTGGCGAAGGCCTGCACCGTTCCAACCGCCTCGACGACGACGGGAAGGGCGCTGCGGCTTGCGGTGTCGAGGATGACGGGCACGGGCGGGCGACCCTGCGGGCCGCCGCGTCCTGCGCCGCCTTGTCCGCCGCCTTGCGCGCCGGCCTGTCCGCCGCCTTGTCCGCCGGCCTGTCCGCCGCCTTGTCCGCCGCGCTGGCCGTTCTGCTGGTTCGGCGCGTTTTGTTGCTGGCCCTGTTGCGCGACGGCCGTGGGGCGGGCGTAGGCGGGCAGGATTGAATCGAGCCCGAGGGCCGAGCGAATGGCGGCGAATCCGGCGCCGGTCCCAGGGATCACCGTATTGGCGGCGCCGGGCCAGAACAAACCGATCAGGAACAAGAATGCGCCAAGGCCGATCAACGACCGGCCGACCCTACCCAACTTCATCGCTCACCCTCCGAGGGCGGCCCCCCCGCCTCGATTATGGTTCCGGCCCAACGTCCTAGAGGCCGGCCCCATTCCGGGAGAGGATTAACATAGGGCGCGGCGGCGCGAACGTTACTCTTTATTAACCTGAATGGAAATTGGATCACGCGCCGACGCGCTTTCACGCTGCGCGCGTCCGAAGGCGCCGGCGAAGGCGATGCCCAGCCAGCCCGCGATCAGGATCAGGCCGCCGGCGGGCGCGGCCATGGGAAACAGGCGGGCGCCCAGAAAAGCCCGCGCCGCAAGATCGCCTGCGAAGAGCGCGGCGCCCAGCAAAAGGGCGCCGGCGGCGAGCGTTCCGCCACGTGGCGTCAGGGCGCCGGCGGCCAGTCCGGCGGCCGCGGCCGCATGGACGAGCAGGAAGACCGAAGCGGTCGCCAGATTGTCGCCGCCCATATGCGCGCCAGCCGCAGCGAGCGCGACGCCGGCGGCGCCCGTCAGGCCGGCGAGGGCGAGCAGGACGCGGCGGGCGGGGCGCAAGGCTAGACGCCCAGCACGCGCCGACCGAAGCGGATCGCGCGTTTGAGACGACGGCGGTGTCGCTCCATGAAGCAGAACGAGCGGCCCGACGTGGTCATGCCTTCCAGCGTGTCGAACAGAGCTTCGCCTCGGGTTCGCCAGATGTCCGCCCGGCGCGCGACGCCGGCGCCGACGCCGATCTCGTACAATCCGCGCTTGCGCAGATCCTCCAGCATCAGCGCCATGAGCACGTCGCCCGGCTCGCAAGCGGCCACGTCCGGGTCGGTCTCCGCGCTCTCGAACATGGCGTGGAAGCGGCCCAGATGGGCGCCCCCGCCCATGGCGGCCACGATGCGGTCGCCGACCGCCAGCGCATGCAGCTCCACCGCCGCACGGCCTTCCGTCAGTCCGTCCACGCAGACGCGTTCGAAAAAGGCGCGCGCCATGGAATTGTCGAACCCGGTCTTGCCCCCCGTCGCCAGAATCTGCGCCTCCTTATGGGCGAAGAAGGCCTGGATCACTCTGTGGGCGGTCGCCTCGTCGCGCGCGATGATATGTTCGAGCCGCCCGCCCATGGCGAGGGCGTCCCCGCATTTCACCAATCGCTCCCGCGCGGCTGGGTTGGCCTGATCGATCACCTCCACATCCGGCTTCAGATGCATGGCGGCGAGGTAATTGAGCCCCTTGTCGGCGGACAGCAGCCGCATCGGATTGGGCAGGCCGCGCCAATCATAGGGCTGGGAGGTGAGGGAGAAGGCGTCCGGCCGCAGGATCGTGGAGGCCGCATAGCGCAGCGTCGTCTGCATGAAGCGGCGGGTGAAGGAGGCGTTGGGATTGTAGAGCGGCAGATTGGCCTGCGAATCGCGGCCGCCGAGGAATTCGGCGAGCCGCAGCCCGCCCGCGACGCTGACGCCGAAGGGGAAGAGCGCGGCTGGCGTGCCGTCAGGCGCGCGCGCGACGATCAGCATGGGGGTGATGCGATGGGCCTGACCCACCGTCTCTGTCCAGGGGCGCAGCCAGCGCTCGGTCTGGAAGACGGTGGCGGGGGCGACCGCCTCCAGCTCGCGCCAGGCCTCCATGGCCGGCTCGAAGGAGTCGAACACTTCAATGGTCGGCTTTCTCACGACTTTTCCCTTCACGGCCGGAGGCGGCGCGTCATTCGCGGCCCCGTTCCATCCAGCGGATCAGCGGCATCATGGGCAGGATCCAGGCGAGGCCGATCACCGCGTACCAGATCCCCTGGACGAGCTTGGAGGCTTCCTGGAGGGGGCGCGCCTGTGAGACCGCCATCGCCAGAAGGGCGTAGACGACGACGAACAGCACCATGACGGCGGCGCCGATCAGTTTGCGTTGACGCCTGCGAAGTTCCACGATGCGCTCCGCTGCCTATGGGTGCGACGCCGGCGCGCGTTTACGCCGGACCGTTACGGCTCTATGTCTGCCGGGCCTAATTCGTCAACCGGCTTCGTCACCTGCGCCTTCGCAGGCTCGGTGACCGCCCTCGCCACGAAGGTCGCTCCATGTCCCTCGCCGCGCCCCTCGACCGTAGCGCCCCCGCCGCCCTCGACCCGGAGTCCGCCGCCGCGGATATGGCCGCGGTGCGCGTCTGGCTATGGGCGGTCGCGGGCCTTGTGTTTCTGATGGTGCTGGTGGGCGGGGCGACGCGGCTCACCGAGTCCGGCCTGTCGATCACCGAATGGCGCGTGGTCACAGGCGTCCTGCCGCCGCTCTCGGAGGCGGCCTGGCTCGTCGAGTTCGAGAAATACAAGCAAATTCCGCAATATACCCAGATGTTTCCGACGATGACCCTGCCGGAGTTCAAGGTCATCTATTACTGGGAATGGGGCCATCGCCTGCTGGGCCGGATCATCGGGCTCGCCTTCGCCCTGCCGCTCGCCTGGTTCTGGATCCGGGGACAGGTGAGGGGAAGCCTGCGCTGGAAGCTGCTGGGCCTGCTGGCGTTGGGCGGATTGCAGGGCGCGGTCGGCTGGTGGATGGTCACATCCGGCCTTGTCCACCGCACGGAAGTGGCGCCCGAGAGGCTGGCCACCCATCTCCTGCTCGCCTCCTTCACCTTCACGGCGCTGGTCGCCATCGCGGTCGGGCTCAAGCGGGCGCCGGCGCCCTCCGTGGCCGAGGCCCGGGCGGCGCTTGCACTGCGCCGGCCCGCCGCCGTCCTGCTCGCGCTCGTGCTGCTGCAGATCGGCGTCGGCGGCCTTGTCGCGGGTTCGCGGGCCGGCCTCACATACAACACCTGGCCGCTCATGGACGGGGCCTTCATGCCGGCCTGGGCGCATATGACCAATCTGGAGCCCGCCTGGCGCAATTGGTTCGAGAACGTGGCCGCGGTCCAGTTCCAGCACCGCATGGGCGCCTATGCGGTCTTCGCCTTTGCCTGCTGGCACGCCTGGCGCGCGGTCAGGCTCGCGCCCGGCACGGGCGCCGCCCGGCGCGCGCTCGCCCTCGTCGGCATGGTCGCGGCGCAGGCCGGATTGGGGATCGCAACCCTGCTTTCGGTGAACGGGGAGATCCCGCTCGGCCTCGGGCTCGCCCATCAGGGCTTCGCCATTCTCGTGCTGGGCATGGCGGCCGCGCATTGGCGCCGGATTGTCCAATCCACGTGAGGTTTTCAAAAATTATATATAAAATAAAATAGGTTGAGGCTTTTTCCTCAACCTATTTGGCAACCTGCTGTCAGCCGAAGATCGACACGCCGATCAGCCATCCGTGCAGTTTCAGCATGGCGAGGAAGGCGACCGTGCCGACCGCCAGCGCGATCACGTCGCCCTTGCCGAACGGGGCCGGCGGCGCGCCCAGATCGCCCCGCCGCTTGACGGCGATACGGTCGTAGACCGCCCAGCCGAGGAACGAGCCGAACAGGATCATCGAGCCGAGGTCGCCGTTGGCGAGCAGATGCGCCAGCGCCCAGGCCTTGACCCCCACAAGCATCGGATGCTTGAGCTTGCCCTTGATGAGGCCGGCCGGGGAATAGGCGGCGGCCAGCGCCACGAAGGCCGGCCACATCAGAAGCGAGGCCGCATGGCGCATGCCTGTCGGCGGCTCCCAGACGGGTACGTAGCCCGCCGCCCGATAGGCGCCGAAGCCATAGACGATGAGCGCAAGCCCGATGGCGGAGGCGATGGAATAGCCGGCCTTGTAGCCGGTCTCCCCCAGTCGGTCGATAAGCCCGGCGCGGCGCGCGCGCAGGGTGGTGAGCGTGTGGACAGCGAAGAAGACGGCAAGGCCAAGAATGAGAATCGACATGGGGCGCCTCGGAACGGATCTGACGGCAAACTAGTCCTCGGGCGCTGTCGTGGAAAGCAGCGGCTTTTCCCATGGTCCATGTGCGAGGCGGGCCTTCCGTCGCAGCCCGCCGCCGGATAAGACGGAAGGCAACCGGCCCCGCGCCGGACCCGGGAAACGCTTCAGGAACCGCCCCATGGACCAGGATCTCGCAGATCGCCTCGCCATTCGTCAGCTCATCGACAATTGGGTGCTCTGGCGGGACGCCGGCATGTGGGAGCAGTTCCGCACCGTCTGGCATCCGGAGGGGCGCATGCTCGCCACCTGGACGCAGGGGACCGGCGACGAGTTCATCGCCATGAACAAGGAGGGCTGGGCCAAGGGCGTCAGCATTCTCCACTTCCAGGGCGCCCATACGAGCGAGGTGCGGGGCGCCCGCGCCATCGCCATGACCAAGATGCACATCAACCAGCGGGCCAAGGTCCATGACGTGCTGGTGGACGTGGTCTGCACCGGCCGCTTCTACGACTTCCTCGAAAAGCGGAACGGCAAATGGGGCTACATCCTGCGCCAGCCGATCTATGAAAAGGACCGGATGGACCCGGTGACGCCCGGCGCCAGCGTGCCGCTGGAGCAGGACCTGCTCGAGAGCTTCCCCGAGGGCTATCGCCACCTCGCTTATCTGCAATCGAAGATCGGCTATCCGGTGAAGAAGAACATGCCGGGCCTCAAGGGCGAGCGCGTGGAGGCGCTTTATCGCGCCGGCGCCGCCTGGCTGGCGGGCGAGCCGCTCGCCTGGGGACATGACTGACCGGACCCGACGTCGACAAGGAAGAGGACGCGACCATGCGCAACTTCAACGAGAAGACCATCACCGACGCCGTGATCCAGCGGTTCTCCACCTCCACCGATCCGCGGGTGAAAGAGATCTGCACCTCGCTGGTCAAGCACCTGCATGATTTCGTGCGCGACGTGCGCCCTTCCTATGAGGAATGGGAATACGCCATCGATTTCCTCACCCGCACCGGCAAGATCTGCGACGGCGCGCGCCAGGAGTTCGTGCTTCTCTCCGACACGCTCGGCGTCTCCATGCTCGTGGACGCGGTGAACAATCCCGTGGGCGGCAATATCACCCAGTCCACCGTGCTCGGCCCCTTCTATGTGAACGACCCGGAGGTCTTTCCGCTGGGGGCCGATATCGCCGGCTCCATGCGCGGCACGCCGGCCTATGTCTCCGGCAGCGTCTCCTCCGAGGACGGTTCGCCGCTCGGCGGGGCGATCGTCGACGTCTGGCATTCGGACGATGACGGCTTTTATGACGTGCAGCAGCTAGAAAAGCTTGGCGGACATGCAGGCCGCGGCCGCTTCATCGCCGACGACAAGGGCCGCTTCCATTTCTGGACGGTGAAGCCGACCTTCTATCCCGTGCCCACCGACGGGCCGGTGGGCGAGATGCTGAAAGCGCAGGGCCGTCACCCCTGGCGGCCAGCGCATCTGCATTTCATGATTCACGCTCCCGGCCATCGCAAGCTCGTGACCCACGTGTTCGACCGCGCGGATAAATATCTCGACAGCGACGCGGTGTTCGGCGTCAAGGACGAACTCGTGCGCGATTATCCCGAACATCCGCCGGGCGTTGCGCCTGACGGCAGCAAGCGCGACGCGCCTTACGCCACCATCGAATATGATTTCGTGATGGCGAAAAGCGCCTGAGGCGAGGGCGGGCGCTTGACGTTTTGTTCACCCAAACCTTTATGCGGGGCTTAATACTCACGCTTTAGCATTTCGCCAATTGACTGGATGGCGATTGCTATGACGAGTGTGTTTCAGGCCGCGCAGACCGCGCGCCCCCCATTGTCGCGCCTTTCGCGACTCCTCCTGCGCGCGCGCCGCTGCGAAAACGGCGCGACGGCGATTGAGTTCGGAATCCTCTTCCTGCCCTTCGTCATGTTGATGATGGCGCTGCTGGAGTTCGGCTTCCAGATTTTCGTCGCCTCCAATTTCGACAATGCGCTGCGCGACGAGGCGCGTCGCATGCAGGTGGGCGTTTCGCAAGCCGAAGGCCTCAGCCGCGAGCAGTTCCGCCAGCGCGTTTGCGACCGCCTCGCCTTTCCCATCGACTGCGCGAGGGTGGGCGTTGACGTGCGCACGATGACCAGTTGGGCGAGCGTGCTCGAAACCTGGTCTATGAACGGGGGCAGCTACAGGGTTCTGCAGCCGCCGAGTTTCAACCAGGACCAGAACACATTCTGCATGGGGACTGACAATACGATCGTGCTCGTGCGCGGCGCGGTCGAGATCCCTGTGTTCGCCGGCCTCTGGCTTCCCAAACGGATACCCGTGGGCGATTCCAGCGTGAGCGCGATGGTGTCGAACCATCTGTTCCGGGTCGAGCCCTATGGCGCCACCAATCCGGGAGGATGCGCATGAGCGCGCAGGAACCCGCAGGCGTGTTCATGCTTGCGCGCAAGGCGCGCGCCTTTGGAACATGCGCCCGCGCCGTCGCGGCGGTGGAGATGGCGCTCGTCACGCCTTTCCTGTTGCTGATGTTTCTCGGCTCGGTGGAGCTCTCGCGCTATTTCATGATCGCCAAGCGCGTCTCGAATGCGGCCGCGAACATGGCGAACCTGCTGGCGACCAGCAAGACGGACCTCACCGAAGCCGAGCTGCTTTTCATCTCCCAGGCGCGCATGCTCGTGCCCTCGATCGCGGAGGACACGCCCCAAGGCTTTTCCTATGCGGACAAACATCCGGTGGCGCTCGCCAGCATCGAGTTCCGACCCACTGTCGCGGGCTGCCAGGACGGCTGCACCTATGAGGCCTTTGTCACTGACAGTTTCATGCTTGCGGAAGGCGTGGGGCGCGCGTGCGGAAAGCAGACGAAGATCGATGACGACGCGCCGTCCTCCTTCGCAGGCGTTCCGGCGTCCCTCTACGGGCCGGGCTCCGCAGTCGTCGTGGATTTTCGCTACAGCTACACGCCGCTGTTCGGCTCGCGGTTCGTTCAGGCGTTCACGATCCACCGCGCCGCGTTCATGGCGCCGCGTTATGCGTCCACCGTGAAATTCAAGCGGCACATCGTGAACAGACTTCCGGTTCGCTGGTGCTGAAAGGGGTTCCCATGTCCTGCTTTTCGCCTTACGTGCTTGTTTCCAGACTTATGGGCGGCGTTCATCGTTTCAGACGCGATGAGGGCGGCAATTTCGCGGTTATGACGGGCCTCATGATCCTGCCGCTGATCGGCATGGGCGGGCTGGCGCTGGATTACTGGAAAGCTTCGACCGCGAAGAGCGCGCTTGAGAACGCGGCCGACGCGGCCGCGCTGGCGGCGATCAATCGCGCATCCGCCGTCATGCAGCTCGCGACCAAGGATTCAGCCGCCGCCATCGCTGCGGGCATCGAGGCCGGGCGCAGCCAGTTCCGCGCGAACGCCAACAAGATTCTCGACACATCCGTCACCGAGCCTGTCGTGACGGTGACCTACAACGCGCTGACGTTCTCCTCGTCTGTGAGCTGGAACGGGGTGACGAAGGCCAATTTCGCAGGCCTGGTCGGCGCCGGCGACTTCAGCCTGTCGGGGGCGAGCCAATCCTCCGTGACCATGCCGGGCTATGTGACGATCCACATCCTGATCGACAGTTCCGCCTCCATGGGCATTGCGGCGAGCCAGCCGGATCAGGTGCGCCTGTACAACGAAGTGGGATGCGCGCTTTCCTGCCACATCGATCTTCCGCCCGGACACAGCGAATATAAGCGCTCCGGCGGCATCTCCACCTATGATTATGCGCGCGCGCGGGGGATCGACACGCGCATCGACGTGGTGCGCAATGGCGTGCGGCAGATCGTCGAGCGCGCAAAGGCGATCCGCAGCAAGCCGGACCAGTATGCGATCGGCGTTTATCTGTTCAGCGGCGATCCGGTGGAGCTGATCGCGCCCACGACCAATCTCGACGCCGTGTTGACCGCCACGGATCGTATCCTGATGGCGCGCGACGGCGGATCGACGGACGTGCAGACTGCGATGACCTACGTCACTGACAAACTGCGCGTCGCCAGAAGGGGCGATGGAACGAGCATCGAGAAGCCGAAAAACTTCGTCCTCTTCCTGACGGACGGGATGAGCTCGCGCTCAGCCTACAATGTCGCAACGCGCACATGGTATCACGATCAGGAGATGACGCCGTTCCAGCCCACGTTCCGGTGGGACACGAGCGGGCTCAATCCCGCGCATTGCGACGGGCCGAAGTCGCTCAGCCACGTGACGCTGATGCCGCTGAACATCGAATACATCATTCCCGCGGCGAACATTCGCGGCGACCACGTCGAGGGCCGCTTCGATTTCATCGAGAGCCAGATCCTGCCCCTGCAGGACGAGCGCTTTCGTCAATGCGCCACGGGCGGCAAGTTCTACAAGAGCCGGACGTCCGAGGAGATCATCAGCGCCCTGCAGGCCATGTTCGAGGAGACGATCCCCAAGGCGCCGCGCCTCGTGCGCTGAGCCGGGGATCAGGCGGGAGGCTGCGCGCCGAGGCGCCGGATCTCCACCTTGATGCAGCGGTCCATCACCATCATGACGCCGCGCGCCTGCGCGCGGGCCGCGGCGGGCGCGTTCGTCACCCCCAGCTGCAGCCAGATCGCGCGCGGCGGGGCGGGCAGGGCGAGCGCCTCGTCCACCGTTTCCCCCGCCGCCTCGGAATTGCGAAAGACGTCGACGATGGCGATGGGCGAAGGCACGTCGGCGAGCCGCGCATAGACGGGCGCGCCGCCGATCTCCTTGCCCGCCAGTCCGGGATTGACGCCCACCGCAGGGAAGCCGCGCGCAAGAAGATCGAGGAAGACCGCGTGGGAATCGCGCGCGGGATTGTTCGACAGGCCGACGAGCGTGATCACGCCGGGGCTTGCGAGCACGTCGCGCAGGAATGCGTCGGAATAGGCCTCGCTCATGAATGCTCCTTGCTTGCTTCTTTCGCAGGACTTGCGTCTTTCGCAGGACTTGCGGGCGCGCCGGGTCCATGGCAAGCGAGCCGCAGGTCAGGATCATCCGATGAAGCGCCTCTCCGCAGACGAGATCAACGCCTTTTTCGCCGTCCATTTCGGGCAGGTGGCGCCCGATTACGTGGTGGAGGAGACGGGCGACATGTTCGCCCGCGTGCGCCAGCTTTTCAGCGAGCGCCGGCTGCGCCCGGGCGGCACGGTGTCCGGCCCCTCCATGTTCGAACTGGCGGACGTGGCGATCTATGTCGCCATTCTCGCGCAGATGGGCGTGGGCGATGATCCTGCGCGCGCGCATCTCTCGCAGGGCGCGCTGACCGTCACCACCAGCCTCAACATCAATTTCCTGCGCAAGCCCGACCCCACCGATCTGGTGGCGGAGGCGCGGCTCATGAAGCTTGGGCGCCGGCTTGTCGTCGGCGAGGCCTGGTTGCGCTCGGCTGGCCGCGAGGAGCCGGTGGCGCACGCCACAGCGACCTATTCCGTCCCGCCGGCCTGAGCGCATCTGCTACAGTCGCCCCGTTCGAATCGGGACCGGCGGGGCCGGGGCGGGGATTTCATGACGGGCTTTCCTTACCGGCGCGTGCATTTCATTGGCGTCGCGGGCGTGGGCATGAGTGCCACGGCTTTATTGCTGCGCGACCTCGGCGTCGCGGTCACGGGTTCCGACGAGGCGATTTATCCGCCGATCTCCGACGTGCTGGCGCGCGAGAAGATCGCCGTCCGCACGCCTTATGCGGCCGCCAATATTCCTGCGGAGAGGGACGCCATCGTCATCGGCAAGAACGCGCGCCTTGTGCCGCAGACCAATGCGGAGGTGGCGGAGGCGTTCGCGCGCGGGGCGCCGATCCTGTCTTTCGCCGACGTGCTGGGCATGCTGGCGGGCGAGCGCACGCCGATCGTGGTCGCCGGCTCTTTCGGCAAGACGACCAGCGTGTCGATGATGGCCCATTGCCTGCTCGAGGCGGGTCTCGATCCCTCGTTCATGATCGGCGCCTCGCCCTTGTCGCCGCCCACCGCCGCGCGCATCGGCAAGGGTCCGCTGATGGTGCTGGAGGGCGACGAATACCCATCCTCCAACACCGACGATCGTTCGAAGTTCTTGCACTATCGTCCCGCGCATCTCCTGCTGACGCCGCTCGCGCACGATCATGTGAACGTGTTCCCCACGGTGGAGAGCTATCTCGCGCCCTTCCATCAACTCGTCGCGCTGGCGCCGCCGGAGGCGACGATCCTCGCCTCCACGGGCGGGGAATTGTCCGCGCGCTTCCTCGCCGCGCTGGCGCGCAAGGTCGTGACCTATGGGATCTCGGCGGGCGATTGGCGCGTGCGCGACATCGACTGGGGCGAGCGCACGCGCTTCACCATCACGCACGAGGGCCGCGACGTCGTGCGGGTGGAGACGGGCCAGCTCGGCCTGCACAATATCGAGAACATGCTGGGCGTCGGCGCCTTTCTGCTGACCCGCGGCCTTGTGGACGCGCAGGCCTTCGCCGCCGCCATGGCCTCCTTCAAGGGCATCCGCCGCCGGCTCGACCGCAAGTCGGACAAGACGCGCATTCCCATGTTCGAGGGTTTCGGCTCCTCCTATGACAAGGCGCGCAGCGCCATCGCCGCCATAAAGCGGCATTTCCCGGAAAGGCGCCTGCTGGTCGTTTTCGAGCCGCACACCTTCTCCTGGCGCAACCGGGCGACCCTGCACTGGTATGACGACGCCTTCGAGGGGGCGGCGGAGGTCTTCGTCTGGCGGCCGGCCGAGCAGGGCGCGGGCACCCACGATCAGGCGAGCCAGGAGGAGATCATGGCCCGGCTCAAGGCCGCCGGCCTGCGCGCCCATGCGCTCAGCGAGCGGGAGGAGGCGGTCGCGCGGATCGGGGCGGCGCTGGGGGAGGACGCGGCGGTCCTGTTCCTCACCTCGGGCCCGCTGGGCGGGCTGATCGAGGCCGTGCCGGCGCTGGCGGAGGCGCGCTTTCCGGCCGCCTGATGCGGTATTATAATACCGCATACAAAAAAGCCACGTGAAACGGGGTTTTTTGGGCTTTTCCCTTGACGCGTTCGCGCCCGCGCCTCTATAAGCCGCCATCCCCGAGCGGCCCGCGCCTGCGCGGCCCTCCGAGACAGGAAATTCGATATGTTCGGCAAAACCACCTCGACCCGTACGGAAGACGTCGAGAAGAAATGGGTGGTGATCGACGCCAAGGGCCTCGTCGTGGGCCGTCTGGCGACGATCGTCGCCATGCGCCTGCGCGGCAAGCACAAGGCGTCCTTCACGCCCCACATCGACGACGGCGACAACGTCATCATCGTGAACGCGGACAAGGTCGTGCTGACCGGCCGCAAGCGCGACCAGAAGATGTACTACCACCACACCGGCTTCATCGGCGGCATCAAGGAGCGCTCGGCGAAGTTCATCCTCGAGGGCCGCTTCCCGGAGCGCATCGTGGAGAAGGCGGTGGAGCGCATGCTTCCGCGCGGCCCGCTCGGCCGCCAGCAGATGGGCAATCTGCGCGTCTACAAGGGCGCGGATCATCCGCACACCGCCCAGAACCCGACGACGCTCGACGTCGCCTCGCTGAACCGCAAGAACTCCAGGAGCGCCTGACCATGGCCGACACCCTTTCCTCCTTGCAGGACCTCAAGGGCGCGACGGCGGCTCCGGCCCCCGAGGCTCCCAAGTACGAGCAGAAGCTTGACAAGCTGGGTCGCGCCTACGCCACCGGCAAGCGCAAGGACGCGGTCGCCCGCGTCTGGATCAAGCCGGGCTCCGGCAAGATCACGGTCAACGACCGCGCGATCGACGTGTATTTCGCCCGTCCGGTGCTGCGCATGATCGTCCAGCAGCCGCTGGCGGTCGCCAAGCGCCTCGGCCAGTACGACCTCATGGTCTCGGTCGCTGGCGGCGGTCTGTCCGGACAGGCCGGCGCGGTGCGTCACGGCCTAGCCAAAGCGCTCACCAATTACGAGCCGGAGCTGCGCTCCGCGCTCAAGAAGGAAGGCTTCCTCACCCGCGACTCGCGCGTGGTCGAGCGCAAGAAGTACGGCAAGAAGAAAGCTCGCCGCAGCTTCCAGTTCTCGAAGCGCTGATCGCCTTCCCCACCATTTGCGAAAGCCGCCCTCCGGGGCGGCTTTTTGCGTTTCGGGGCGCGCGCGCCGCCGGTCGCGCCGGGCCCTTGGGCCCGCGCGCTTGGCTTCCGCGCGAATAGGGCTATTGTTCCTGCTCACAAAAACGAGGGGGGACGTTCGGGATGCGCAGGGAATCGGCATTTGCATTGTTCGCGGCGGCGGGCGTGGCGCTCGTCGGCGGCCTTTATCTCTCCGCTTCCTTCCCCTCCCAGGCGCAGGCGCAGTTCCAATCCCAGTCCCAGTCCCAGTCCCGGCAGGGCGCCGGTCCGCGCGGCGGGCAGGCTGGCGGCGTCGCGGTGGAGGCCGAAAAGGTCGTCATCGGCGAAGTGACCGAAGACATTCGCGCGGTGGGCACGCTGCAGGCCAATGAGGCCGTGGTGATCGCTCCCGAAATCGCAGGGCGCATCGCACAGATCCAGTTCGACGAGGGCGCCAGCGTGAAGGCGGGCGACGTGCTCATCGAACTCGACGCCACCATCCTGCGCGCCGAACTCGACAAGGCGCGCTCCGACATGACGCTGGCCGCCGCCAACCGCGATCGCGCGGAAATGCTCGCCGACAAGGGCAGCGGCACGCAGCGCGCGCGCGACGAGCAGAACGCCGCCTTTCGCGCCGCGCAGGTGAACCTCGCGCTCGCCGAGGCGCGCCTGCAGAAGGCCACCATCAACGCGCCCTTCGACGGCGTGGTGGGCCTGCGCGCGGTGAGCCCGGGCACATTCGTGCAGCCCGGCCAGCGCATCGTGGAGCTGGCGCAGGTCAATCCGTTGAAGGTCGATTTCCGTGCGCCGGAGACCTACGCCTCGAAGGTGCGCGCGGGCCAGACCGTGCTCATCGTCTCCGACGCCGCGCCCGGCCTGACGTTCGAAGGCAAGATCTACGCGATCGATCCTTCCGTGGACGTGAACGGCCGCGCGATCCGCATGCGCGCCAATGTGCCCAATCCCAATGGCGCGCTCGCGCCGGGCTTTTTCGCGCGCATCCGCGTCATCACCGAACAGCGGCCCAATGCGGTGCTCGTGCCGGAATCCGCGATCTTCCCCGTGGGCGGGCGCACGCTCGTCTATCGCGTGGTGGAGGGCAAGGCCATGCAGCGCGAGGTGCGCCTCGGCCAGCGCATGCCCGGCAAGGTGGAGATACGCGAGGGACTTGCGCCGGGCGACGTCGTCGTCACCTCCGGCCAGCAGCGCCTGCGCGACGGGGCGAACGTGAATGTCGTGAACGCCGGCTCGGGGGCTTGATCGATGTTTGAGATCTTCATCCGCCGCCCGGTCTTCTCCACCGTTCTCAGCCTGCTCGTCCTGCTGTGCGGCCTTGTCTCCTACGGCCAGCTGACGATCCGCGAATATCCCAATATCGACCAGCCCGTGGTGAACGTGCGCACGACCTATCCGGGCGCGAGCGCGGAGATCATCGAAAGCCAGGTCACGCAGGTTCTCGAGGCCTCGATCGCCGGCATCGCGGGCATCGAGATCATCACCTCGAGCAGCCGGCCTGAAGAAAGCCAGATCCAGGTCCGCTTCACGCTCGGCACCAGCCCCGACACGGCCGCCAACGACGTGCGCGACCGCGTGGGCCGCGTGCGCAAGCAGCTTCCCGCCGAAACCGAAGAGCCCGTGATCGCGAAAGTCGAGGCCGACGCGCAGGCGGTGGTCAATATCGCGCTGTTGAGCGACCGGCATAATCCGCTCGAATTGTCCGATTACGCCGCGCGTTTCATCCGCAACCAATTGCAGAACCTGCCCGGCGTTTCTGAAGTGCGCATTTTCGGCGAGCGTCGCTACGCCATGCGCATCTGGGTGGATCGGCTGCGCCTCGTCGCCCACGGCCTCACCGTGCAGGACGTGGAGACGGCGCTGCGCCAGCAGAATGTCGAAGTGCCGTCGGGGCGCATCGAGGGGCCGGACCGCGAGTTCACCGTGCTTGCGCGCACGGGCCTTTCGACCCCTGAACAATTCCGCCGCATCGTCGTGAAGGACGTGGACGGGTTCCCCGTCACGCTCAACGATCTTGCGCGCGTCGAGCTTGGGCCTTCGGATGAGCGGCGCACCTCGACCTTCAAGAGCGAGACCGCGATCATCCTGGGCGTCGTCAAACAGGCGACGGCCAATCCGCTCGACGTCTCGCTCGCCCTGCGCAAGGTGCTGCCGCAGATCAGGCGAGACCTTCCTGCTGGCATGAACATCGACGTGAGCTATGATCGCGCGGTCTTCATCGAGGAATCGATCAAGAACGTCTACAAGACTATCGCGGAAGCCGCGCTGCTCGTCGTCGTCGTGATCTTCCTGTTCCTGCGCACGCTGCGAGCGACCATCATTCCGCTGGTCACGATTCCGCTCTCGCTGATCGGCGCTTTCACCATAATGTCGGCGCTGGGCTTCTCCATCAATGCGCTGACTCTGCTCGCCATGGTGCTCGCCATCGGCCTCGTGGTGGACGACGCCATCGTCGTTTTGGAGAACATCCACCGCCATATCGAGGAGGGGCTTGAGCCCCTGAAGGCGGCGATCATCGGCATCAAGGAATTGTCGGGCGCGGTCATCGCCATGACCCTGACTCTGGCGGCGGTCTATGCGCCGGTCGCCTTCTCGCCCGGGCGCACGGGAAAATTGTTCACCGAATTCGCGCTCACTCTTGCGGGCGCGGTGTTCGTGTCAGGCTTCGTCGCGCTGACGCTGAGCCCGATGATGTGCTCCAAAATGCTCAAGGCGCATGAGAGCCACGGGCGCTTCTACAATCTCATCGAAGGCTGGCTGGAGGCGCTGCGCTCGGGCTATGGGCGCCTGCTCGCCTGGACGCTTGCGCGCCGCATGGTCGTCATCGGCGTCGCGCTCGCCGTGACGGCGGGTGGCTACGGGCTGTTCAAGTCGCTGAAATCGGAGCTTGCGCCCATCGAGGACCGCGGCGTGCTCTACACGACGGGGCTTGCGCCGGAAGGCTCGACCATCGATTTCACCAACCGCTATTCGGCGCAGATGCAGGAGCTGCTGAAGGACATACCGGAGGTGGAGAGCTATTTCGTCATCATCGGCTCGCGCGCGGTGAACGAACTCATCTCCTTCTCGCGGCTCAAGCCCTGGGGCGAGCGCAATCGCAGCCAGATGGAGATCGCGGCGGAATTGCAGCCCAAGCTCGCCCTCATTCCCGGCGTGCGCATGGCGGTGAATAATCCCGGCTCCTTCGGCCAGAGCCCGCGCGCGCGCCCCGTGGAGTTCGTCATCCAGACGGCGGAGGGCTACGACAAGCTCGAGGAATTCGTCGCCGCAGTGATGGAGGAGGCGCGCAAGAGCCCCGCCTTCGTCAATCTCGACAGCGACCTCGATCTCAACAAGCCGCAATTGCAGGTGGAGATGGACCGCACCCGCGTCGCTGACCGCGACGTGAGCGTGCTGGCGGTGGGGCGCACGCTGGAGACGCTGCTGGGCGGGCGCAAGGTGACGAAGTTCATCCAGAACGGCGAGCAATACGACGTCGTGGTGCAGGTGCAGTCCGACGACCGGCGCACGCCCGGCGACCTTGAGGACATCTATGTGCGCGGGCGCAACGGCTCGATGGTGCAGCTCACCAGCATCGTCTCCACGCGGGAATCTGTGGCGCCGAAGGAGCTGAACCGGTTCAACCAGTTCCGCTCGGCGACGATCACGGCCAATCTCGCGCCCGGTTATGCGCTGGGCGAGGCGCTCGCGATCATGGAGCAGGCGGCTGCGAAAGTCCTGCCGGCCTCCGCGAAATATGACTATGCGGGCGTGTCGCGCGAGTTTCGCGAGTCGGGCTCGAGCCTCTATTTCATCTTCCTGCTCGCGCTGTGCTTCATCTTCCTTGTGCTGGCGGCGCAGTTTGAAAGCTTCGTCGATCCGCTCATCATCATGTGCACGGTGCCGCTGTCGCTCACCGGCGCCTTGCTGGCGTTGAAGCTCACGGGCACGTCGCTCAACATCTACAGCCAGATCGGGCTCGTGACGCTGATCGGCCTCATCACTAAACATGGCATCCTGATCGTGCAGTTCGCCAATTCGCTGCAGGAAGAGGGCGTGAGCAAGGCGGCGGCCATTGCGCAGGCCGCCTCGCTGCGTCTGCGTCCCATCCTGATGACGACGGGCGCCATGGTGTGCGGCGCGATTCCTTTGGCGCTCGCCAGCGGCGCAGGCGCGATGGGCCTGCGCTCGGTCGGCTGGGTGATCGTGGGCGGCATGTCGCTTGGCACGCTGCTCACGCTGTTCGTCGTGCCGACGGCCTATCTCATGCTGGCGCGCGACCGTTCGCGCGCGGCGGCGCAGGCTGGCCCTGCGCTGGCGCATCAGCCGGCGGAGTGAGGGGGCGCATTTGCGCGGCGCTGAGCGAGGCGCCGCCGATGGGCCCGGCCGGCGCGCGCGCCTGCGCGAGCCTGTCGTCGCCCTCCACCTCGCCGCAGGCGGTGAGGCCGTCGCAGCAATGGGAATGGCCGCAGCCGCCGCATTCGATGCAGGGCTGCGAGCGCCCCGCGACGAGGATCATTCCGGTTCCCTTGCAAAAGGGGCAGATCATGGGCGGCTCCAGACTCAGTTTTCTCGAGGCATTGTAGCGCAACGACTGGCCGCGACCATGCTTGCCAATCGCGCGCGGCGCGCCTAGCTGTCTTGGGCGAGCGAGGAGCCTGTCATGAGCGCGATGTCCAATCCCGTCGGGTGGTTCGAGATTTATGTGTCGGACATGGCGCGGGCGCGCGCCTTTTACGAAGGTGTGTTCCAGCGTAGCCTTTCTCCCTTGCCGGGGCCGCCGGGCGCACAGCTTGAGATGTTCATGTTTCCCGGCGAGATGAACCAGCCGGGCTGCGTGGGCGCCCTTGTCAGGAGCGGCATGCGCGGGCCGAGTCCTGAGGGCGCGCTCATCTATTTTTCATGCGCGGATTGCGCACAGGAGGCCGAACGCGCGTCCCGCCATGGCGGCGCAGTGCTCATGCCAAAGACCTCTATCGGCGACTATGGCCAAATCGCCATCGTGCGCGACAGCGAGGGCAACACGATCGGCCTGCATTCGGCCGCCTGAGCGCGCTCACAAGGCGCGCAGCCAGGCCGCGACCTCGGCGCGCGCGCGGTCGGGCGTGTCTATATGGCCGGCGTCCACCACGAGATAGCGGCTCTTGGCGTGGCGCGGCGCGCGGTCGAAGGCGTAGGCGGCGCCGGCGTCGTGCAGCATGTCGCGCCGGCCGATCACCCACAGGAAGGGCAGGGCGGGCATGCGCGCCGCGTTGCGGGGCATGTTCGCGGGGCCATCGGGTTCATAATAGGAGAGCCAGGCCTCCGCGCTTCCCTCCACATCGAAGGATTGTCCCTGATTGATGTCTGGAAACATGCGCCGGGTCTTGCCCTGACCGGAGGCTGCGAGCGCGCGCGCCTGTTCGAGCGCTGCGAGAATCTCGGGGCGGCGCATGCGCTCCGGCGTATGGCCGGCGGCCAGCGCGACGACGCCGGCGAGTCCGCCCCCGCCATTGCGCGCGGCCCAGGCGATGGCGGCGTTCGCCCCCAGACTCTGGCCTGCCAGCACGAGTTTGCGGGCGCCGTCCGCGCGCAATTGCGCGAGCGCTGCGCCGATCGGCTGAAGGGCCTGCGGAAAGCTTTGCGCGTAAGCGGCCGGGCGGCCGCGGTCGCCCGCCCAGCCCATGCGCGGCATGGCGACCCGCGCGCCCTGCGCCCGCAAATATTCCGCGAGGGAGGCGATGGGCCCACCCGGTCCGCCGCCCTTGCCATGCATCAGCACGACGCCGAATTGGGAAAGCGCGCGCTCCGACGAGCTTTCCCGCTCTTGCGCCTTCTCCTGCGCCTGCGCCTCGCGTGCGCCGAGCGCCGCGAGCGGGGCGGCCAGCGCCCCCAGCATAAGGCTACGCCGGTCGATGGCGGCGCGGGCGGGGGAGGGCTTGTCGCGGCGGTTCATGGCGTTCGCCTCAATAATGGGGCGGGGGCGGCTCCTCGCCCTCGCGCTGGGGCTGGGCGTTGCGCACTTCTTCGCGCAATTGTGCGACGATGCGCTCGAGCAGTTCGATCCTGCGCCATTGGCCGGCGAGCGCGTCGTTGAGGTCGGAGATCGTCTTCTCCTGATGCGCGCTGCGCACTTCAAGGTCTTCGAGGCGCGCTTCGAGATCGGTCATCGTGGGCTCCTAGATGCGGCTCGAGAAACGCGTATAGGCGTCGATGCGCTTCATCGGCAGCTCGACGGGGCGACCATAAATCTCCGTCTCCAGAAATGCGAGCTCAGCATCGCGGGCCTCGTCTGCAACGTCGATCCACCAGGCGCGGATCGCGCCCTGCGCGCCGTCGCCCCAGCGATAGCCGCGCGCCTTGAGCGCATCCTTCATCTCAAAAGGCGCTCCGGCTGCGAAAATGCGCCAGCCCGCCTTGCGCGCCTTGTCGAGCAATTGCGCGAAGGCGATCGCGCCGCTGCGGGGCAGCGGCTTCGCCAGCAGTTCAATGGCGGCGTAGCAATCGTTGAGCGCGCGGTGGCGGTCGTAGAAGTAGCCCGCGCCCGCGACGAGATAGCCAAGCCGCACGCCTTCAAACCCCTCCGCCTTCCAGTCCACCTGTTCGATCGAACAGGCCCATGGCTTGTGCTCGAAGGCGGGGCTGAAGCGCTCCAGAAAGCGGCGGTCGAAACCTGCGTTGTGCGCGACGACCAGATGGGCGCCTTCGAGCGCCGCCTCAACGGCCGCGCGATCGAGCCGGCAGCCGGCCACCATGTCCTGCGTGATGCCGGTGATCTGCGTGATCTCCGGCGGGATCGGCGCGGCGGGCTCGTTGAAGCCCTGAAACGGCGCGCCGGTCGCATAGATGCGCCCGTCCGGCCCATAGGAGAAGGGGACCATGGCGAGTTCGATGATCTCGCAGGCGAGAGGATCGAGCCCCGTAGTCTCGACGTCCACGAACAGGCCGTTGCGCAGGGCTGCGCCCTCCGCGGGCGCCAATTGGGCGCGCGGTTCGATCCTGCGCAGCACCCGATAGGCGCCGGAGGCTTCGAGCGCCGCCGCCATCGCCTCCAGATCCACCGGACAAGCTCCTCATGAGAAAACGATTCTTCGTTATTATAGCTAAGTTTGTCGCGGGACAGAACCGGCGGGCGCCCCGGCGCGTAGGAATGGAGGGGCGCCGCGCGCAGGGAGAGACCGATGACCAGCGTTTATGATTTCGCCGCACGCTCGATCACGGGCGAGGAGATCACGCTGTCGCGCTGGCGCGGACAGGCGCTTCTCATCGTCAACGTCGCCAGCCAGTGCGGCTTCACCTCGCAATACGAGGGGCTGGAGCTGTTGCAGAAGACCTATGGCCCGCGCGGCTTCGCGGTGCTCGGCTTTCCCTGCAATCAGTTCGGCGCACAAGAGCCGGGCGACGAGAGCCAGATCGCGCAATTCTGCGAAGTGCGTTTCGGGGTCAGCTTCCCCATGTTCGCCAAGGTGGAGGTGAACGGCGAGGGGGCGCATCCGCTGTTCAAACATCTGAAGGCGGCGAAGACGGGCGTGTTCGGCACCGAAGGGATCAAGTGGAACTTCACCAAGTTCCTGGTGGACCGCGCCGGCGAGGTTGCGGGCCGCTACGCCTCCACCACGACGCCGGCCGCTCTGGCGCCCGAAATCGAAAGATTGCTCGCCGCTCCCGCGCCCTGACTCGCATTTCGCCAAGGTTCGGCGCGCCTTCCCTTCGCAGGACGCGACGATGCGCCCTCGCGCAGGGCGGCATAGGGTTTGCGACGGCGCGGCCTTTACGCTTGAAGAGCGGGCGGGCGCATGATGACGGCGCGATTTGGCGGAGCGGCGGAATTTTTGCGGAGCTGGCGTGAGCGCGCGCAGGAGGTTGCGCTGGTCGCGCACAGCGCCTGGCTGCGTCGCGGGGCGCGCGCGCTTGCGGCGCCCAATCCCGAACCCTTCACGCTGATATGGCCGCGCATTTATTCCTGCGCGTCCTTCGCCGTCTGGTTCGACGCCTTGCGCGCAGGCCTCGCTGAACGCGCGCAGATTGAGAGCGCTGGGAGCCTCGCGGCCCCTGCGCGCAATTGCGAGATCCTCCACGCGCGCTACGAGGGCGAGACTTATCCCATCGTCATAGATTGCGGCGATTCCTCCGACATCGACGAGGCGCTGGCGGATCGCGCGCTCGTCTATTTCAAAATGCAGTTTCGACGCAGGGGCTACGGGCGCCCCAATGTCACGCCCGGCGGTTATGGGCCGCAGATGGGCGCACGACTCGGCGCCGTCCTGCCGGCCTTGCGCGCCATGCGCGACAGACGCGCTTTCGCCCACCAGGCGCTCGCTCGATTCGACGCCGCCTCTGGATCTGACAGGCGCAGGCTCTTTTTGGACGCGCTGGCCGCCGACGGGCGTTTCGCGCTCACGGGCGAGGGCAAAACACGGCGACCGCGCGCTTTGCTTGCGCAGGCGGCGCGCGCGCGCGTGGTGATCCATCCGCCCGGTGAGGGGGATTTCTCTTGCCGCTTCGTGGATTATCTGGCGGTGGGGGCCTGCGTGGTGGCGGCGCGCCATGGGACGCGCCTGCCGGTGGACCTTGTCGACGGGCGCGAGGTTTTGTTCGTCGACAAGCCGGAGGAGGCGGCGGACGCCTGCGCGGAACTGCTCGCCGACCCCGACCGGATAGAGGCTATGGCCAGCGCGGCGCGCGCCTATTATGACAGGCATCTGACCCCTGGGGCGCTGGCGGCCTATTACGCCGCCGAGATTCGCGCTCGTTTGCCTGGCGCGCCGTTTCCGTAGCGTCTCGTTTTTGCGTTTCGTTTTTCATTTTTTCAGCAGCAATGGATTTCACCCATGACCCAGATGATCGGCAAGCGCGTGCTTGTGACCGGCGGCGCCGGCTTTCTCGGCTCGCACCTGTGCGAGAAATTGCTGCGACAGGGCTGCGAGGTTTTGTGCGTGGACAATTTCTTCTCCAGCACGCGGCGCAATGTCGAACATCTGATCGCTGATCCGCGCTTCGAGCTGATGCGTCACGACGTCACCTTTCCGCTTTATGTGGAGGTGGATGAGATTTACAATCTCGCTTGCCCGGCCTCGCCCGTGCATTACCAGTTCGACCCCGTGCAGACCACAAAGACGAGCGTGATCGGGGCGATCAACATGCTCGGCCTCGCCAAGCGCGTGAAGGCGAAAGTTTTTCAGGCCTCCACTTCCGAGATCTATGGCGATCCGGCGGTCCATCCGCAGCCTGAAGCTTATTGGGGCAATGTGAACCCCATCGGCGTGCGCTCCTGCTACGACGAGGGCAAGCGCTGCGCGGAGACCCTGTTCTTCGATTATCGTCGCCAGCACGGGCTGCAGGTGAAGGTGGCGCGCATCTTCAACACCTATGGTCCGAACATGCATCCCCATGACGGGCGCGTGGTCTCCAATTTCATCGTGCAGGCGCTCAAGGGCGAGAACATCACGATTTACGGGGAGGGGTCGCAGACCCGCTCTTTCTGCTATGTGGACGATCTGATCGACGGCTTCCAGCGGCTGATGGCGACGCCTGCGGAGGTCGCCGGCCCGATCAATCTGGGCAATCCCAACGAATTCACGATTCGCGAATTGGCCGATCTGGTGATCGAGCTGACGGGCGCGCGCTCGAAGATCGTGCACGAACGCCTCCCCTCCGACGACCCGAAGCAGCGCCGGCCCGACATCTCCCAGGCGCGGGAGACGCTGGGCTGGCAACCGCGCACGCAATTGCGCGAGGGGCTCGGCAAGACCATCGCCTATTTCGAGGCGCTGCTCGCCCAGGGCGAGGTCTTCAAGCGCGAACGCGCGGGCGTGCTCTAGCGCGCGTTCCGCACGACGGCGCAGAAGCGCCGGATGCGCGGGCTTGGCCGCAGGGACTGGACCCCGCAGCGCGAACGGCCTAACCTTCGCCCGACGGCTCCTGAGAGGGCCGCGAGGAGGACGTGATCGGCCGCCTGCGCGAGTCGCGGGGGCTCATCCAGAAGGCAAGGCCCATGCTACGCGCCCAAGATAATGAAAAGCTCACCCGCGTCGGACCCGGCACGCCGGGCGGTCGCTTTCTGCGGCGCTACTGGCATCCCTTCCTGCTCTCGAGCGAATTGCCCGAGCCTGATTGCGCGCCCGTGCGGGTGCGCTTGCTTGGCGAAGACCTGATCGCCTTTCGCGACACGCAGGGCCATACGGGCCTCATCGACGCCTATTGCCCGCATCGCCGTGCGCCGATGTTCTTCGGCCGCAATGAGGAATGCGGCATGCGCTGCGTCTATCACGGCTGGAAGTTCGACCGTCACGGCGATTGCGTCGACATGCCCTCCGAGCCCGCCGGCACGCCCTTGCAGGCGCGTGTGAAGATCAAGGCCTATCCGACTTTCGAGAAAGGCGGCGTGGTCTGGGCCTATATGGGCCCCAAAGAGCTGCAGCCCTCGCCGCCCGATTACGAATGGATGCGCGCGCCCGAAACCCATCGCTTCGTCTCCAAGACTTTCGAGCAATGCAATTTCCTGCAGGCGCTTGAGGGCGGACTCGACACCGCGCATTCCTCCTATGCGCATAACAACGACATCCAGAACAAGAACATGCCGCGCAACCGCGACAAGGCGCCCCGGCTGGACGTCGAGCCCACGGATTACGGCTATCGCTACATCTCCACGCGCAGGATCAGCGAGGAGCAGGACTATGTCCGCATCTATCAATACATCATGCCTGCGCAGCAGGTGCGCGGCTCCATCGTGAAGATCGAAGGCGGCCTTGCTGATTACCCCCGCTTCGACGGGCATATCTGGACGCCGATCGACGATGAGAGCTGCTTCGTCTTCAACACCATGTATAGTTATGACGTGAACGCGCCCTTGCCCCCCGACAAGGTGGCCGCATGGGAAAGCCGCGCGGGCCGCGGGCCCGAACACCACATTCCAGGAAGCTTCAAACTGCTGCGCAACGCCGAGAACGATTACATGATCGACCGGCAGATGCAGAAGACGCGCACCTTCACCGGCATCGACGGCGTCAACACGCAGGATTACGCCCTGCAGGAAGGCATGGGCGGCATCGTCGACCGGAGCCTCGAAAATCTCGGCACGTCGGACAAGGCGATCGTCACCATGCGGCGGCTGATGTCGCGCGCGATCGACGCGGTCGCCAATGGCGAGGCGCCTCCCGGACTCGATCCCGCCGTCCATGGCGACGTGCGTCCGCATGACAATTACATTCCCTCGGGATCGGACTGGCGGGCGCAGCTTGAGGCGGAATTGCGCGCGAAATGGTGAGCGCGCCGCGCATCGCCTCGGGCGCAGGATGAAACGACGCCGGCGCGAAGCCGGCGCGCAACTGGAAAGGGAGGAGCGCATGTTCGGCATGGCTCGTTGGGGAAAGGCAGCCTTCGCAGGATTCGCGTCCGCATTCGCGATCGCCGGGGCCGGAGCGCCCGCAAGCGCGCAGGATTTCTACAAGGGCAAGACGGTGATCGTGCTCATCCCGTCCTCGGCTGCGGGCGGCTATGACACCTACGCCCGCCTGCTCGCCCGCCACATGGGCCAATATCTGCCCGGCAGGGCCGATATGGTGCCGCAGAACATGCCCGGCGCCGGCGGCAAGGTGGCTATCTCCTATCTCGCCAATGTCGCGCCTAAGGACGGCACGGTGATCGCGGGCGCCTATCCGCAATCGCTCACCGAAGCGGCGTTCGGGCGGCGCGATCTTGTGAAGTTCGACACCAAGGCGCTCACCTATATCGGCAGCATGAACGGCGAGCCCTATTATTGCTTCGTGCGCAGCGACGCGCGCGTGAAGACGATGAAGGACCTGTTCGATCATGAGCTGCTCGTAGGCGCCACGGGGCAGGGTTCGTCCACCTCCATGTCGCCTGCGCTCATGAACAACCTTCTGGGCACGAAGTTCAAGATCATCTCGGGCTATACGGGCTCCGCTCAGGTGACGCTCGCCGTGCTGCGCAACGAAGTGCAGGGCTGGTGCGGCATGGGCTGGAGCTCGCTGCACGGCGGGGCGGAAGACGCGATTCGGCGCGGCGAGATCCGCGTGCTCTTCCAGGAGAACGGCGAGCAGAACGAGCGCGTCGCATCCATGAAGCTTGATCGGGCGACGGACGTGGCCAAGAACGACGAAGATCGTCGCATCATGGAGCTCATCTATTCGCAGCAATTGTACGGGCGGCCTTTCCTCGCGCCGCCATCAATTCCCCAGCAGCGCACGAATGAATTGCGCGCGGCCTTCGACGCTGCGCTCGGCGACGAGAAGCTGAAGGCGGAAGCCGCGAAGATGAATATGGAGCTTCGGCCGATCCCCGGTCCGAAGCTGCAGGCGATCATCGAGGATCTTTACTCGACGCCGGAGGCGACGCTCGCCCGCGCGCGCAATGCGCTGGAGCCGGGCGCGGCCATGCGCGAACTGCCCGGCGCCAAGCCCGCCGCGGCTGAGTGAAGACGCCGATGACGATTTGGCCGCGTCCGCCTTCGGGCGGGCGCATTCAAGAAAACATAGAACGGGAGCGATCATGTCCGACGAGATCAAGCAGCAGACGCCGACGGAACCCTATTTTCAGGACCCCTATCTCGACTGGGCGCAGGGCGAAGGGATTCCGATCCATCTTGATTTCGGACATGATTTGCTGTCGCTGGAGACCAAGGCCTGGGACCGCTACGAGGCGCGCGGCTGTTTCGCGCACACACACGGGCGCGGCGATTTCTGCGCCAATTACGTGCTCGAGGTGGAGGCCGGTCGCAAGACGCGGCCGATCAAACATCTCTACGAAGCGTTCTTCTATGTTCTGTCTGGCTATGGCTCGACCGTCGTGACGCTGCCCGATGGCGCGCGTCAGACCTTCGAATGGGGGCCGAAGGCGCTGTTCTCGATTCCGCTGAACTGCGAGTACCAGATCTTCAACACGTCCGGGCGCGAGAGCGCGCGCCTCTCGTGCACCAATGACGCGCCGCTGGCGATCAACCATTACCACAATCTGGAGTTCATCTTCGCCAATCCCTGCACGTTCGCTGACCGCATCGGCAAGCCGAACCAGTTTCAGGGCGAGGGCGACCACGGCACCTATATCCGCAAGGCGGGCGCCGGCATGATCAATGTGTGGGAGACGAATTTCGTCTCCGACCTGACGAGCTTCAAGCTCTACGACCTCAACACGCGCGGCAAGGGCTCGCGTAACGTCTTCTTCCAGCTCACCAACGGCACGATGCATGCGCATACGTCCGAGATTCCCGTGGGCCGCTACAAGAAGGCGCATCGCCATGCGGCGGGCACCCACGTCCATGCGGTGAGCGGCGAGGGCTATTCGCTGCTTTGGTACGATGGCGACAGCGAATTCGTGGAGATTCCCTGGCGGCACGGCTTCATGTACACGCCGCCCTTCTGGATGTTCCACCAGCATTTCAACACATGCGGCGAGCCTGCGCGCTATCTGGCGTGCAGCCTCGGCTCCGCGCGCTATCCGATGATCTCGCTGCGCCGGGTGAGTAACGAGGGCGGCGGCTCCACCTCGGTCAAGCAGGGCGGACGGCAGATCGAATACGAGGATCAGGATCCGCGGATCCATCGCAAGTTCCTCGACGCGCTGGCGACGAGCGGCGTGCCCTCGGAGATGGGCGACGTGTTCGACGAGGCTGCGATCCTCGCCATTCCGAAGGAAACGCTCGTGGGCGTGATCCAGACGCCGCAGCTCAAGGGTCCGGCGATCTAGTCGCGCGCGGGCGTCGACAGAAAGCCGAGCAAGCGGCCGCGCGCAGTCAGGCGCGCGGCCTTTTCGTTATTCTTAGTCCTTGAGCTCGCGCACGGCGCCGCGCGCTGCGCTCGTCGTCATGGAGGCGTAGGCGCGCAGGGCCGTGGAGACTTTGCGCGGGCGGGCCTCGGCGGGCGCATAGCCCGCCTTCTCCTGCGCGGCGCGGCGCGCGTCGAGCGTGGCCTGCGCGACCGCGAGATGGATCTTGCGCGCGGGAATGTCGATCTCGATCGGGTCGCCGTCCTGCACCAGCGCGATCAGCCCGCCTTCGGCGGCTTCCGGCGAGACGTGTCCGATCGACAGGCCCGACGTGCCGCCCGAGAAGCGCCCATCGGTGATGAGCGCGCAGGCTTTGCCGAGCCCCTTCGATTTGATGTAGCTCGTGGGATAGAGCATTTCCTGCATGCCGGGTCCGCCGCGCGGGCCTTCGTAGCGGATCACGACCACGTCGCCCGCCTTCACCGCGCCGCCCAGAATGCCCTTCACGGCCGCGTCCTGGCTTTCGAAGACCTTCGCGGGGCCGGTGAACTTGAGGATGCTTTCGTCCACGCCCGCCGTCTTCACGATGCAGCCGTCGAGCGCGAGATTGCCGTAGAGCACCGCAAGCCCGCCGTCGGTGGAGAAGGCGTGCTCCATGTCGCGCACAACGCCGGTGGCGCGATCGAGATCGAGCTCCTTGTAGCGACGGTCCTGGCTGAAGGCGACCTGGGTGGGCACGCCGCCGGGCGCGGCGCGGAAGAAATGGCGCACCTTCTCGTCGCTTGTGCGCGAGATGTCCCAGCCGTTCAGCGCTTCGCCGAGCGTGGGCGCATGGACGGTGGGCACGTCCGAATGGATGAGGCCCGCCTTTTCGAGCTGGCCGATGATCGCCATGATGCCGCCGGCGCGATGCACGTCCTCCATATGCACGTCGGGCGTGGAGGGCGCGACCTTGCACAGCACGGGGGCCTTGCGCGAAAGGCGGTCGATGTCGGCCATGGTGAAGGGCACCTGCGCCTCATGGGCGGCGGCGAGCAGATGCAGCACCGTGTTGGTGGAGCCGCCCATGGCGATGTCCACCGTCATGGCGTTCTCGAAAGCCTTGAAGGTGGCGATGCCGCGCGGCGTGGCGGTCACGTCGTCTTTCTCGTAATAGCGGCGGCACAGGTCGAGGATGCGCCGGCCCGCCTCGAGGAACAATTCCTTGCGGTCGGCGTGGGTGGCCAGCGTCGAGCCGTTGCCCGGCAGCGACAGACCCATGGCCTCGGTGAGGCAGTTCATGGAATTGGCGGTGAACATGCCCGAGCACGAGCCGCAGGTGGGGCAGGCGGATCGTTCGATTTTCTGCACTTCCTCGTCGCTGATGTTGTCGTCGGCGGCGGCGACCATCGCGTCCACGAGGTCGATCGCGCGCTCGCCCGTCTTCAGCAGCACCTTGCCCGCCTCCATCGGCCCGCCGGAGACGAAGACCGCGGGAATGTTGATGCGCAGCGCCGCCATCAGCATGCCGGGGGTGATCTTGTCGCAATTGGAGATGCAGACCATGCCGTCGGCGCAATGGGCGTTGACCATATATTCGACGCTGTCGGCGATCAGCTCGCGCGAGGGCAGGCTGTAGAGCATGCCGTCGTGGCCCATGGCGATGCCGTCGTCCACGGCGATCGTGTTGAACTCCTTCGCGACGCCGCCCGCCTTCTCGATTTCGCGCGCGACCATCTGGCCCAGATCCTTCAGGTGGACGTGGCCGGGCACGAATTGCGTGAAGGAATTGACGACGGCGATGATCGGCTTGCCGAAGTCGCTGTCCTTCATGCCGGTGGCGCGCCACAGGCCGCGGGCGCCGGCCATGTTGCGGCCATGGGTCGTGGTGCGGGAGCGATAGGCGGGCATGGAGGCTTTCCTCGGACTTCGCGCGGCGGCGCCGCATTGCAAACGAAACGATGGAGGTTTAGCCTAAATGGGCCCTTTCGCAAAGAAAGCAGGCCCCATCATTTCAGGAGGAGACGGGATTTGGCGGTCACGCTGACGATCAAGCGGTTCTTCAGCGTTTACGCTTACGGACTTCTCCCGTTCCCGCCCGGAGCTTGTACCGGTGAGGTCTGACGCTGGCGCCGCCGAAGAGGGCCAGCCGGTCTCCCTGCGCGTGCAGGCGGCGGTCTATGGCGTGGGCCTGTTCGTCACCTCGATCTTCCACATCGGTTCGGTGATCATCCCGCTTTACGTCTACACGATGAACCCGTCGCCATTGCTGTTCGGGCTCACGTTCAGCGCGGCGCATATCCTCCCCTTCCTGTTCTCGATCCACGCGGGCGCGCTCATGGATCGCTTCGGCGCGCGGCGCGTCATGTTCGCCTGCACGCTGGCCTCGGCGATCCTGCCGCTGCTGTATCCGATGGCGCCGGCGGTGTGGGCGCTGATCGTCCTGCAGATGTTCCTCGGCCTTGCGGAATCCATGGGCTGGATCGGCGCGCAGACCATGATCGGCCAGTACATGCACGGCAAGACGGTCTACGCCGGGCGCCTGAGCTTCGTGATCCGCATCGGCCAATTGGCCGGGCCGCCGCTGGCGGGCGTCACCTGGGATCTTACCGGCGCGTGGGGATCGTTCATTCTCATGTCGGTGTGGTGCCTCGGCGGCTTTTTCTGCGCGCTGTTGCTGCCGCCGCTGTCGGCGGCCGCGCGCGGAGCTGCGCCCACCAACGCCCATCTGAAATCCGGCAAGCTGCGCGCGCTGCTTCCGCGCTGGAGCGATTACGCGACCGCCTTCAGCCTGCTCAGCGCGCCCGCCGTCGTCATCATCGTCGTGCTGGGCGCGATGATGCATGTGGGCAATGCGGTGCAGAGTTCGTTCTACGTCGCCTGGCTGAAGGACATGGGCATCGCGGGCACGGCGATCGGCTTGCTCAGCCCCGCCGGCGCCGTGGGCGCGGCGGTTTTCTCGCTGCTCACCGCGCCGCTCACCCGCTATGTGAGCGGCTTCTGGATCACGCTGTTCTCCTTGTGGGCGGGCGTTCTGTTCGTCTGCGTCACGCCGCTGATGGGCTCCTATCTCGCGCTGCAGATCGCCATGTTCCTGCGCTCGGGCATGAATGGGCTCGCCCAGCCGCTCGTCATCACCCTCGTGCTGCGGGGGGCGGGGCGCAGCAATCAGGGCAAGGCCATCGGCCTGCGCGGCACGGCCAATCGCGTCGCCTCCATCCTCGCGCCGCTCGCCATGGGAGCGATTGCGGAGGCGGTGGGGCTGGAGGCGTCCTTCTATGTGGTGGGCGGGCTCGTCAGCCTCGGCATGATCGCCATCGCCGTCTATCTGATCCGCCGGCCCGACGTGGCGCGCAGCGGGGAGGAATGAGGCCGCTTCAGGCGAAGGCTTCCGGCGAGGGTTGGCCTGCCCCGATGCGGCCTTTTTTCGTTGGCTTCATCCTGGCGTATAAGTCTGCGCGGGAATCACAGAGGACGCCGCCCATGAAATCCGCCGTCGCCATCGTCTCCATCGCCGCCGTAGGCCTGTCGCTGGGCGGCTGCGCCTCCACCGGCCCCGCCGCCCCCACGGTGGCGGTCATGCCGGGTCAGTCCAAGTCCTATGAGGCCTTCCAGCGCGACGACGCTTTCTGCCAGTCGCAGGCGCAGCGCGCGGTCGGCTACCAGTCTCCCGGCCAGACGGCCAACGATCAGGCGGTCGCCGGCGCGGCCGTGGGCACGGCGCTGGGCGCGATCGCGGGCGCGGCCATTGGCGCTGCATCCGGCAATGCGGGCCGCGGCGCGGCCATCGGCGCGGGCGCGGGTCTGCTCGGCGGTTCTGCGGTCGGGGCCGCCAACGCCCGCGAGGCGGGCGGCTCCGTCCAGGCCCGGTTCGATCTCGCCTATGCGCAATGCATGCGCGCGCGCGGCCACGACATCATGACCGCCCCGCCGCCGCGCCCCGTGACCACGGTCATCTATGAGCGTCCGGCGCCGGTCTATGTCTATCCGCGCCCCTACGGCGGACATTACTATTACCGCCGCTGGTGAGGCGGCGGGTCGGCGTTCTAACGCCGGTCGCAAGGGCGCCTGCGGGCGCCCTTTTTTCATGAACCTCGCCTTGCCGCGCGACTCGGTCAGGCCCATGCTGGCTGCGAGTCGTCGTCTTTCGGAGTTTCCCATGCGTCGCTTTCGCCGAGCCCGTCCCGTCCTCTTCGTCGCCCTTGCGGCCCTGTGCGTCGGCGCTGCGCCCGCCCGCGCGCTCGACCATGTGTTCGAGAACGTCGTCTTCGGCGGCGATCAGCCTGACGCGCCCGAGGTCCGCATTCCGCGCATCGAGTTCCGCGACACCGACGTGCCTTACGAGGAGGTTCGCCGTCTGGTCGATCCGCGCACGCCCGTGAACGAGGCGGTCGCCATCGCCACGCGCATGCGGGCGGGGCTGATCTCCGTTCCCGAGGTGCGCATCGTCTATCGTGGCGACGACCGGGGCGAAGTCGTGCTCAGCCAGGGCGTGATCGAGCGTCTCGCGGGAACGCGTTTCACGAAGCTCGCCTTCGCCGGCGCGCAGGGGCGCATTGAAGTGCAGGACGCCGGCGCGGGCGAAATCGTCTCCGGCCCGCTCACGCTCACGGATGGGGATTTCTCCAAGCTTGTCGAAGCCGCGCGAAATGGCGACGTCACGGACGGCGTAGCCCGGCTTGGCGGCTTCTCATGGACGGGCCTGCGCATCTCCATTCCCGACAAGGACGTGTCGCACACGGCGGTGGGCGGCAATCTGTGGCGGCTCGGCCTGGCCTCCATCACGGGCTCAACGGTCTATGCTGGCGACACGCCTCGCAAAATGCTTGGCAAGATGGAGGGCTTCTCCATCGCTGCGCCGCAGGCCTCCGATGTCGGACGCGAGCTCGCCGCCTTCGGCTTCGAGAAGATCGACTTCGGCCTTGCTTTCGACGGCGACTATGATCCGGCGACGAAAATCCTGCAGCTGAACGAATATTCAATGAGCGGCGCGGGCGCCGGCTCGCTGCGCCTGTCGGGCGCTTTCGGCAATATCGAGCCGGCCTTGTTCATTGGCGATCAGGCGGCGCGCGCGACGGCGGCGCTTGCGGGCGACGTGCGCCTTCTCAACCTGCAATATGTGGACGCCGGCCTGTTTGCGAAGAGCGTCGCCTTTTATGCGGCGAGCGTGGGCAAGGCGCCTGCGAACGTGCGCTCGGAATGGGCGATGCTTGTGGGCGGGGTCGTTCCAATCCTGACGGGCGGGGATCCTGCGGGCTTTCGCATTGCGGAGGCTGTGAGCGCCTTCATCCGCGAGCCCGGCAGTTTCAGCCTCTCGCTGAAGGGCAAGGCCGGACCGCTGCGCGTGGCCGATTTCGAATCCCTTTCCGATCCGGCGTCCTTCTTCCGAAAGGTGGACCTCTCCGTCGTCGCGGGCAAATGAACGGCGCCGCTTTGGCGGCTGCGGGGCGCGCCCTACATTAAGGAGGTGAGGCGCGCGCGAGGCGACGCGCATCGGGAAACGCGCGCCATGAATCACGATCCAGTCTCGATCGACAATGCGATCTGCGGCCCGCTTCTGGGCGGGTCGCACGAGCCCACCTTCGCCGGCGCGCCCTCTTTCATGCGCCGCCGCTTCACCAAGGATCTGAGCGAGGCGGACGTGGTCGTCTGGGGCGTGCCCTTCGATTGCGCCACGTCCAACAGGCCGGGCGCGCGTTTCGGGCCGGCGGCGATCCGGCGCGCCTCGGCGATGTTCGATGGCGATCCGCAATATCCCTCGCGCCGCGATCCGTTCGCCGCCCTCGCGGTGATCGATGCGGGCGATTGCTTCTTCGAATATGAGCGCCTCGCGCAGGCGCCGGCGCTCATTGAGGCGCAGGCGGCGCAGATCGTGGCGGCGGGCCGCCATCTCGTCACGCTGGGCGGGGACCATTTCATCACCCTGCCGTTGCTGCGCGCGCATGCTGCGGTTCACGGTCCGCTCGCTCTCGTGCAATTCGATGCGCATCAGGACACGTGGGACGACGACGGCACGAAAATGTCCCATGGCTCCTTCGTCACGCGGGCGGTGGCCGAGGGGCTTGTCGACGTCGCGCGGTCGATCCAGATCGGCGTGCGCACCGTGGCGCCGCATGATTACGGAATCGAGATCCTGGACATGGACGCCTGCTGCGCGCTGGAGCCCGCCGGCGTCGCCGCGCGGATCAAGGCGCGGACGGGGCCGGGGCCGGCTTATCTCACATTCGACGTCGACGTCCTCGATCCCGCTTTCGCGCCGGGCACGGGAACGCCCGTCGCGGGCGGGCTCTCCAGTGCGCAGGCGCTCTCCATCCTCTGGCGGCTTGGCGAGATCGATTTCCGCGGCATGGACGTGGTCGAGACCTGCCCGCCTTACGACAGCTCGGACGCGACCGCCATCGCGGCCTCGGCCGTCGTGCAGCGTTACCTGCAGATGCTCGCCGCCCGCGCGCCCCTGCGCCGGGGCTGACGATTCCCCCTTCCGCTTCGCGCCGCGCGAGGTTACGAGACGGGCGCGCGCCGCGTGGCGCGCCGCAGACGCGAGGGAGCGGCGACATGGCCAAGGCGAGAGTGTTCATCGACGGCGAGGCGGGCACGACGGGCCTGCTCATCCGCGAACTGCTCGCCCCGCGCGCGGACATCGCGCTTGTGAGCATCGATCCCGACAAGCGCAAGGATCCCGCCGCGAAGGCTGATCTCATGGCCGGCGTGGATTGCGTCGTCCTCTGCCTGCCCGACGACGCCGCCAAGGAGACCGTGGCGCTCGCCGACGGGCTTGGCGCGCGCGCGCCGAAGATTCTCGACGCCTCCACCGCCCATCGCGTCGCGCCGGACTGGGTCTATGGTTTCGCCGAACTGTGCGCGGGACAGTCGGACGCGATCCGCGCGGCCGCGCGCGTCGCCAATCCCGGCTGCTACGCCACGGGCGCGATCGCGCTGCTGCGTCCGCTCGTGGACGCGGGCCTCGTGCCGCCCGACTTTCCGCTCACGATCAGCGCCGTGTCGGGATACAGCGGCGGCGGCAAGTCGATGATCGCCGATTACGAGGCGCGGCGCGCGCCTGATTTCGAGCTTTACGCGCTGGGTCTCGAACACAAGCATATTCCCGAGATCCAGGCCTATTCGCGCATGGCGCGGCGCGTGCTTTTCGCGCCCTCCGTCGCGGATTTCCGGCAGGGCATGATCGTGTCGATCCCGCTGCATCTCGATCTTCTGCCCAAAAAGCCCTCCGGCGCGGATCTCGAGGCCGCGTTGCGCGCGCATTACGGCGCGGGCGGCCTGGTGCGCGTCGTCTCGGGCGCGGACCTTCAGGGCGAGGGCGGCAAGCTAGAGCCGCAGGCGCTGAACGACACCAACGCCATGGAGTTGCGCGTGCACGCCAATGAGGCGCGCAAACACGCGGTCCTCACCGCGCGGCTCGACAATCTGGGCAAGGGCGCCTCGCGCGCCGCCGTGCAGAATCTGGATTTGATGCTGGCTCTGTGATCCCGCGCGCACGGGATCACGCCTTCACGCCTTCACGCGCACATATTCGCCGGGCGCGTCGCACAGCGCCTTGAGCTTTCCTTCGCCCGGCGTGCGGGCTGGAACCTTGCGCGGCGCCTGGGCGGCGATCCATTGCATCCAGTCGGGCCACCATGAGCCCTTGTGCTCGTTCGCGCGCGCCAGCCAGTCCTCGTATTCGACGCCCTCGCGCGGCTGTTCGCCGAGCCAATATTGATATTTCGGCTTGGCGGGCGGATTGACCACGCCCGCGATATGGCCTGAGCCCGCGAGCACATAGCGCACCTCGCCGCCGAACATCTTGGCGCCCGTGAAGACGGAGCGTGCGGGCGCGATATGATCCTCGCGCGCGGCGAGCTCATAGATCGGGATCGTCACGGCCTTCAGGTCGAGCCTGTGGCCGGCCATCGTCATCTCGCCGCGCGCGAGCGTGTTGTCGAGATAGCAATTGCGCAGATAGAAGGAATGATTGGCCGCCGGCATGCGCGTGGAGTCCGAGTTCCACGTGAGCAGATCGAAGGGCATGGGCTCCTTGCCCTTCAGGTAATTGTTGACGAAATAACCCCAGATCAATTCGTTCGGCCGCAGCATGTTGAAGGCGGACGCCATTTTCGCGCCTTCAAGATAGCCCGTCTGGCGCATCTTCTCCTCAAGCGCGCCGATGCGCGCGCTGTCCACGAAGAGTTTCAGATCGCCGGCGTCGGTGAAATCGGTCTGGGTGGTGAACAGCGTGGCGCTGGCGATGCGCTTGTCGCCGGTCGCCGCCATCAGCGCGAGCGCGATGGACAGAAGCGTGCCGCCCACGCAATAGCCGATGGCGGTCACCTCGCGCTCGCCGGTGGCCGCCTCGATCGCGTCGAGCGCGGCGAACACGCCTTCGCGGATGTAATCCTCGAAACTCTTTTGAGCATGGCGCTCGTCGGGATTGACCCAGGAGATCACGAAGACCGTGAGCCCCTGTTCCACGCACCAGCGCACGAAGCTCTTCTCGGGATTAAGGTCGAGCACGTAGAACTTGTTGATCCAGGGCGGCGTGATGAGCAGCGGGCGCGCATAGACGTCGGGCGTCGCCGGCGCGTACTGGATCAGCTCCATCAGATCGTTGCGGAAGATCACCTTGCCCGGCGTGGTCGCCATGTCGCGGCCCAGCTCGAACTTGGTGGCGTCGCTCTGGCGGATCTTCAGCGCGCCTTTGCCCGCCTCGATGTCCTCGGCCAGCATTTTCATGCCGCGCACGAGGTTCTCGGCGTTCTCCGACAATGTCGCGCGCAGCAGCTCGGGATTGGTGCCGATGAAATTGGAGGGCGAGATCGCCCCCGCCACCTGCCGCAGATAGAAGGCCGCCTTGTCGCGGGTGGCGGGATCGACCTCCGCCTGCTCCACCATGTCGTTCGCCCAATGGGTCGCAATGGCGTAGGCCTGCCGCAGGAAATCGAACAGCGGATTGGTTTTCCACTCGGGGTCCGCGAAGCGGCGGTCGGCGGGATCAGGCTCGGCGACGGGGCTCACCTCCTCGCCGGAGAAGCGGCGGAAGGTCGATCCCCACAGCGCGATGAGCTCGCTCGTCAGCCGCGTCTGGGCGTCGAGCGCGCGGGCGGGATCGGACAGCCAGTATTCAGCCACATGGCCGAAGGTCTTCACCGCGTCCTCGACATGTTCGGCCATGTCGGGATTGGTCCTGCCTTCCTGAATCGGGCGCATATAGGCGGCCAGCGCCTTGGCGCCTTCGGTGGTCAGGCGGGCGAGGTTGAGCGCGAGGGCGTCGAAATCGGGCAGGGGGGCCTTGGGAGCCTCGGGAGCCTCGGGGGCCTTGGGCGCCTGTTCGGCGGGCTTTTTCTCGGCTATTGCGGATGCGGGTTTCGCGCGCCTCTTGCGCGCCGTTCCGGTCGCCGGTTGGCCTGCGGGGGTCTTGCGGGGACGGCCGGGGCCGCGGCGGGCCGGTGCGGCTGCCGCTGGAGCGGAAGTGGGCGGCGCCTGATCGTCCGGGGCCATTCGCGTCATCTCCGGCGGGGGCAGACCCGCGGTCTCGTTTGAACCATAATAGGCAGCTATCCATTCGGCGCGCCACTGCCCAATAGATTTTAGAGAATGGACCGGCACGCCGACGCAATTGCGACAGGAACGCGATAATGTGGACCGCCAAAGCCCGACTTCTCCGATCAGCCGTCCGCGTCGCCGCCCTGGCCGCCTTGGCCGCCTTCGTCGCCGCCGCCGCGCCCCTTTCGGCGCGCGCCCAGTCCGCCGCGCCTGCCCCGCAGGGGGAGGGGGCGAAGCCCCGGCCGGGACTGCTGGACACCATTCTGCAGGGCCCGAACCTGCGCACCACCGCCCCCGAGCCCAAGGATTGGGTGAAGGCCTCCCGGCCGGCCGAGGCGCGCGAGCCCCGGCGCGTGCAGCCCGACGCCGAGCCGCGCCGGGCGATGCTCACGCCCGAACAGATCCGGGCGCGCGAGGCCGAGCTTGAAAATTTGCGGGCCCGCCACGACCGGCTGGGCGAGCGCCGGCCGGCGCGCGGCCCCTTCGCCAGCGCGGCCCCGCCCGCCGCCGCCGCCGCGGCCGGGCAAAAGGGCCCCGGCTGCGCCATCGCCTGCGCCCCGGCCGCCAAGAAGAAAAAAGTGCGTTAACGAAAAGAAGTGATAACAAGGTGCCCCCTCCGGGGGCCGACCGGAAACCCTGCAATATGCGGATGCCAAGATGACGGATTTCTATCGCGTGAAGCGCCTGCCGCCCTACGTCTTCGAACAGGTCAACCGTTTGAAGGCTAAGGCCCGCGCCGCCGGAGCCGACATCATCGATCTCGGCATGGGCAATCCTGACCTGCCGGCGCCCAAACATGTCGTGGAGAAGCTGATCGAGACCGCGGGCAAGCCGCGCACCGACCGCTATTCCGCCTCCAAGGGCATTCCGGGCCTGCGCCGCGCGCAGGCGAGCTATTACGAGCGCCGTTTCGGCGTAAAACTCAATCCCGACACGCAGGTCATCACCACGCTGGGCTCGAAGGAAGGCTTCGCCAATATGGCGCAGGCGATCACCGCGCCGGGCGACGTGGTTCTCGTGCCCAATCCGTCCTATCCCATCCACGCTTTCGGCTTCCTGATGGCCGGCGGCGTGATCCGCTCTGTGCCCGCCGAGCCGACGCCTGATTTCTTCGTCGCGCTCGAAAAGGCGGTGCTGCACTCCATTCCCAAGCCGATCGCGGTTGTGGTGTGCTATCCCTCCAATCCGACCGCGATGGTCGCCAGCCTCGACTTCTACAAGGACCTCGTCGCCTTCGCGAAGAAGCACGAGATCTTCGTCCTGTCCGATCTCGCCTATGCGGAAGTCTATTTCGACGACAACCCGCCGCCGTCGGTGCTTCAGGTGCCCGGCGCGAACGATGTGTGCGTCGAGTTCACCTCCATGTCGAAGACCTATTCCATGGCGGGCTGGCGCATCGGCTTCGCGGTCGGCAACGAGCGCCTGCTCGCGGCGCTGGCGCGCGTGAAGTCCTATCTCGATTACGGCGCCTACACGCCCGTGCAGGTCGCCGCTGCGGCCGCCCTCAACGGGCCGGACGATTGCATCGCCGAGATGCGCTCCATCTACAAGAAGCGCCGCGACGTGATGGTGGAGAGCTTCGCGCAGGCCGGCTGGAACATTCCCGCGCCCACGTCCTCCATGTTCGCCTGGGTGCCGATCCCGGAGAAGTTCCGTCATCTCGGCTCGCTCGAGTTTTCGAAGCTGCTCATCGAGAAGGCGGACGTGGCGGTGGCGCCGGGCATCGGCTTCGGCGAGCACGGCGACGAATATCTGCGACTCGCGCTGGTGGAGAACGAACAGCGCATTCGTCAGGCGGCGCGCGGCATCAGACGTTTTTTCGATACGGCTGAGGAAAGTCTCCACAACGTCGTGCAATTGCAAGCGCGCGGCTAGTCGCCAGAATTAAATCAAACGCTGCAAAATCTTGACGCGCCCGAAGCATGGCTTGCTTCGGGCGCGTTGCGCTTTCTGGGGCGCTGGCGCGCGCCTTGCAGCTCGCTCCCTGCTTTCGGGCGTGGTCGAATGTCGTCCCAATTTGGGACGCAGGACCGCGTCCCGCGCGACAGGAGGCTTGCATGTTCGACGATGAGACGAAGGCGGGCGTGAATTCCGGGGAGGACCGCGCGCGCGACGAAGCAAGGCACAGGCTCGGCGATCCCACGAGCGAATGGGACGAGCCGTTCGAGGACGGGCCTGCGCGCGAGGCCGATGCGCCCGCCGACAGCGAGATCGAACAGGTGCGCGACATTCTGTTTGGCGATACGCGGCGCGAGACCTATGCGCGGTTGCGCGAGCTCGAGGAGAGCGTCGCCGCGCTGCGCGCCGACATGATGCGCCTATTCGCCGATCTCGAGGCGCGGGTGGCCGATGGCGACACTGCGGTCGAGCGGCGCTATCTCGAGGCGACGCAGGGCATCGGCTCCGCCCTGTCGCATATTGGGACGCAGATTCTCGGCATCGCGCGGCGAGACGGCGCGTGAGCCATGGGCGAGACCCCAAGTCCGCATCCTGACCGGACGGGCCGCGACGCCGACCGGCGCAGCGAGGAAATGGCCGCGCTGCGGCGGCTTCTGTTCCCCGCCGATCTCGCCCGGCTCGATGCGCTGCATGCGCGACTGGGCGCTGACACAGCGCTTGAGCGCGCGGTCGCCGAAGTTTTGCCGGGCGCCCTTGCGCACGCAGGCGAGGAGCGTGGGCGCGAACTGGCGCAGGCGATCGGGCCGACCGCCTCGCGCGCGCTCGCGCTGCAAAGCCGCGCGGACCCGACCCTTGTGGCGGACGCCTTGCGTCCCGTCGCCTCGCCGCTGGCGCGCATGGCGCGCTTCGACCTGTTCGAGCGGATCGACGGGCGCGTAACCGGTTGGTTCGGCCGCGCGAACGCACGCGCCGGCCGCGACTGCACGCCGGCGCGCGTGGAGAGAATTCTTCTGCTCGAGCGCGAAAGCGGCTTGCCGGTCGCGCATTGGCGGCGCGGCGGCGGCGGCGCTGAAAGGACCGAGCTGATGAGCGGCCTGATCGCCGCCATCACCGCCTTCGCGCGCGACGCGCTGGGCGAGCGCCAATTGCGCGCGCTCGATTTCGGCGAACGGCGCGTCTATCTGCGCATGAGCGGAGAATTGATCGCGGCCGCGCAGACCGATGCGCCGCTCTCGCCCGTTCAGGAACGCGCGCTGGGCGCGCGCTTCGTCGAATTGCTCGTGCGCCGCCGCACTGGCGCGGAGGTCGATGAGGCCGCCCTCGCGGTTGCGGCGGAGGACATTTCGCAGGCGCGCGCGCCGGGCCGCGCCCCCACATCCTGGCGGGTCGCGCAGGCGCTTGCGCTGATCCTGTGCGTGGCGGCGGGCGCCTTTGTCTGGAGGGCGGCTGAGCGTGCGCGGATCGAGCGCGCGGTGTCGCAGGCGGTTGAGCAATTCCTCGTCGCACGGCCGCAGGCCGCCGTCATTCCGCTGGGCCTTGCGGTCGATCATGGCGAGCGGCGCATCGAATTGCGCCTGCTGGTGGGATCCAAGAGCGACGCAGAGGCGGTCTGGGCGGCGGCCAGCGCAGCCGCCGGCGGCGGTTACGTCGTGGTCACAAGACTGGCGCAATCTCAGATCACCCTCAAGTCCGTGTTCGCGTCTGCGTCCGCGTCCGCGCCGAAGGGCGCGCCGCCGCAGCGCGGACGCGAACAACGGTGACGCGCGTGCCTCTGGTCGCGAAAATCATGCTTCTGGGTCCGATCGGGGTCGGAAAGACGTCGCTTCTGCGCCGTCTCGCCTTCGACAGGTTCGAGAGCGACTACAAGACGACGATCGGCGTCGACATCATCAGCCACGACGTCACTCTGCCGAAGGGCGACGCGGCCCGGCTCGTCATCTGGGATACGGACGGCGACTTCGGTCAGTCCATTCTCAACAGCGCCTATTCGCTGGGCGCGTCCGGCGCGCTGGTCGTGGGCGACGTGACGCGTCCGCAGACCATCGCGCGCATGGGGCCGCTTCTGGAGGGCTGCGCGAGCCGCCTGCCCAAATGCGTCGCGGTGCCGGTGTTCAACAAGATCGATCTCGCCCTCGCCAGCGGCGTGGAGGCGCCCGCCTTCAACGGCGAGCGCGCGGTGCGCGCCAGCGCGCGCACGGGCGAGGGCGTGCGTGATCTTTTCGCCGCGCTTGCGGCGCGCATTTTTGAGGCGCGGACATGAGCGAGCCTGTGCGTACGACTGTCATTGCGGCTTATGCCGGTGAATTGATGCGCGCCGGCGTGCTGGGCGTGTGCGTTTTCGACCGCTCCGGCGGCGTATGCGAAACGCACGGCCTTGCGGACTGGGCGCCGCCGCCGGGCGCTGCGCTTGAGGACTCGCCGCTGTTCGTGGGCATGTCGGACGCCTTGCGTCGGCTTGCGGAAGACGGCGCGCCCATAGATCTGCCGGCGGTGCGCCTGGGCGCGCGCTCCTGCGACTTCCGCGTGATGCGTCTGGGTTGCGGCGAGCGGCTCGCCGTCGTCTCCATCGACGCCGCCGAGCGCTTCGCCATGTTGCGGGCGGCCAAGGAGAGCGAACGCAGTCAGCGCCTTGCGGACGAGAGCGCGGCAGGGCAGGCGCCACGCGCGCGCGGCGAGGATCCGCTGCTTGATCTTCTCGCCCTGTTCGTCGAACGCGCGCCCGTGGCGGTGGCGGTGATCGACCGCGACCTGCGCGAAGTCGTCGCGTCCGAGAAATGGCGCGCGCTTTACGCTCTGCGCGCCGCGACGCAGCGGGAGGACGCGGGCGCCTTCTCCGCCGCCGAGCGCGCGCAGTTTCTGCGCATGTCCATCGACAACGCCACGCCCGTCGCCCGCATCGAGAAATCGGGCCGCGAAGGCGCCGCCGTCTGGACGCGCTGGGAGCAGACGCCCTGGCGCGACGCCGACGGCCAGATCAGGGGCGCTTTCGTCTTCTCCGAGGACGTTACCGAAAGCGCGAACCGAAGGCGGCGGATCGAAGGCGAGGAGGCGCGGCTGGCGCGCCTTGCGGACGATCTCGCCGCGCTCGCCCGCGGCGCCGCCCGCAGCCTTGCGCGATCCGACGGGCCCGCGAAGGCGCGCCGCATCGCCGCCGCGCTCGCCCGCTACGAACGGCTCGCGAAGACCAAGGCGCGGCTCGCCCCGCTCTCCCTTGAGGAGCCGCTTGCGCTCGCCATCGCCGCGCTGGAGCCTGACGCCCGCCGCGTGGGCGCGACACTCGCTTTCGGGCCGATGCAGGCCTGCCTCGGCGACAAGTCGCTGCTCGTCGACATGTTCGTCGAACTGCTCTCCAATTGCCTGCGCCATGCGGGCCCGGCGCCGCATGTCTATGTGGATTGCGTCGTCGAGGATGCGGGCGTGCTCGTACGGGTGACCGACGACGGGCGCGGCGTGCCCGGCCCGTTGCGGGCCCGCGCGCTGCAGTTTTTCGAGCAGGCGACCGCGGGCGGCGAGGCGCCGGCCCGCCGCAGCGCGAACTTGAGCATGGACGTAGGCATGGGGTTGCCCTTTTGTCAGCGCGTGATGGACATGCACGGGGGCGTGCTCGCGCTTGACCCGGACTGGGACGCGGGCCTCAGGATCGCATTGACGTTTCCGCATGTTCCGCCGGCCTGACGGTTCGGGCGGGTCGCGGTTTCCTTGATCGGCGCCGTGAAATGAGTCATGAACCGCGCGCTGCCGACGCGCAGTTTGTCGCGGTCCTGATTCCGGGTCTTGAAGCCAATGTCCACCTCCTTCCGCGTCGGCATCGCCGGTCTCGGCACTGTCGGCGCTTCGGTCGTCCGTCTTCTTGTCCGCCAGGACGCCGCCTTGCAGGCCCGCACAGGGCGCAAGATCGTCGTCACCGGCGTGAGCGCGCGCGACCCCGGGCGCGATCGCGGCGTCGACCTTTCGGGCGCGCGCTGGTTCGACGATCCCGTCGCGCTCGCGGCCTCGCCGGACATCGACGTTTTCGTGGAGCTGATGGGCGGCGACGAGGGCGCGGCGCGCAAGGCGGTGGAGACCGCGCTCGCGTCCGGCAAGTCGGTCGTCACCGCCAACAAGGCGCTGCTCGCCAAACACGGCATGGCGCTCGCCCGCCTTGCGGAAGAAAAGCGCGCAGCGCTCGCCTTCGAGGCGTCGGTGGCGGGCGGCATCCCCATCGTGAAGACCTTGCGCGAGGGGCTCGCCGGCAACCAGATCAGCCGCGTCTATGGCATTCTCAACGGCACGTGCAATTACATCCTCTCGCGCATGGAGCGCGAGGGCCTGTCGTTCGAGGCCTGTCTCGCCGACGCTCAGCGCCTTGGCTACGCCGAGGCTGATCCGACCTTCGACATCGACGGGTTCGACACGGCGCACAAGCTCGCCATCCTCACCTCGCTCGCCTTTGGCGTGGAGGTTGACGCGGAGGCGATCCATATCGAAGGCGTTCGCGCGATCACGCTCGACGATCTGCGCTCGGCTGATGAGCTCGGGTATCGCATCAAGCTTCTGGGCGTCGCGCAGCGTACCGCGGACGGCATAGAGCAGCGCGTGCATCCCACAATGGTTCCCAAGTCCTCCGCCATCGCGCAGGTGATGGGCGTGACCAACGCCGTTACCATCGACGCCGACGCGGTGAAGGAACTCACCCTTGTGGGGCCGGGGGCAGGCGGCGACGCCACCGCCTCCGCGGTCGTGGCCGACATCGCTGACGTCGCCCGCGGCATCCGCTCCGCGCCCTTCGGCCTTCCCACCGCGACGCTCGAGACCGCTGCGCGCCGCGCCATGCAGCGGCACGAGGGCGGCTATTACATCCGCCTCGCCGTGCACGACCGGCCGGGCGCCGCCGCCAATATCGCGATGCGCATGGCCGAGCGGAACATTTCGCTCGAGAGCATCATGCAGAAATCACCCGGGCGCGGCGCGTCTGGCGCAAGCGGCCAGCCGGTGCAGGTGGTTCTTCTCACCTACGCCACGACCGAAGCCAACATCCGCGAGGCGCTGGAGGCCGCCGTGGGCGACGGCTATATCGCGGAGAAGCCGCAAGTCATCCGGATCGAGCGCGAGTAGGCGTAAGCGAATCCATCGAACATTCTCATCAGACCGATTTTCGGAGGCCCCATGACCGACCTCGTCATCAAGCAGCAGGACATTATCGAGCGCATCCTCACCCTCGAACTGGTGCGCGTGACCGAACGCGCGGCGGTGGCGGCTGCGCGGCTGCGCGGACGCGGCGATGAGAAGGCCGCCGATCAGGCCGCCGTGGACGCCATGCGCCGCGAGCTGAACCGCCTGCCCATCGACGGCACGATCGTGATCGGCGAAGGCGAGCGCGACGAGGCGCCCATGCTGTTCATCGGCGAGCGCGTGGGCACCGCCACGGGGCCTAAGGTCGACATCGCGGTCGATCCGCTGGAAGGCACCACGCTGTGCGCGAAGGACATGCCGGGCTCCATCGCCGTCATGGCGATGGCGCAGTCCGGCTCGCTCCTCAACGCGCCCGACGTTTACATGGACAAGATCGCCATCGGTCCGGGCTATCCCGCCGGCGTCGTGCATATCGACGCCTCGCCGGAGGAGAACATCCACGCGCTCGCCAAGGCGAAAGGCGTGAAGCCCGGCGACATCACCGCGCTCGTCCTCGACCGCCCGCGCCATGCGGAGCTGATCGCAGCCTGTCGCCGTGTGGGCGCCTCCGTGCGTCTCATCACCGACGGCGACGTGGCGGGCGTGATCTTCACGGCGCAGGCGGACCAGACCGGCGTGGACATTTACTTCGGCACGGGCGGCGCGCCGGAAGGCGTGCTGGCGGCGGGCGCGCTGCGCTGCGTGGGCGGGCAAATGCAGGGCCGCCTCGTGCTCGACACCGAGGCCAAGCGCGAGCGCGCTTTGAAAATGGGCATTAAGGATCCCAAGAAGATCTACGACATGAAGGAGCTCGCCGCCGGCGACGTGATCGTCTGCGCGACCGGCGTCACCGACGGCGCCTTGCTCAAGGGCGTGAAGTTCGGCGCGGAAATGGTGGAGACGGAGACAGTGATTTATCGCTCCGTCACCGGCACCGTGCGCAAGATTCAGGGCGAGCATCGCGAAATGGCGAAGTTCCGGCTCGACTGAGCGGCGCGCGTTTTCGTCCAAGAGCGCGCGGGGACGCGCGCGGTCCAAGTTATCGATGCGCGCGGGGACGCGCGCGGTCCAAGTTATCGATGCGCGCGGGTGGACGCCGATTTGGACCGCGCGCGTCCTCGCGCGCAACATGGCGCCGCTCGGCGAGACTTCCCTCTTTCCGACTTATTGACGGCGGCGCAACGGATTGCGTCCTTGCGCGTTGACGGTGGCGAGCCAGTCAAGCCAAGGAGCGCGCCATGCGTCCCCTCTTGCAGCGGGCGCTTCCGCGTCGGCTGTCGATGTGCGTTCTCATCGCAAGCGTGAGCGTCTGGGCGACGCTCGCCGGGACTGGCGGAACGGCGCGCGCGCAAAGTTTGTTTGACATATTGTTCGGCCGCGGCGCGCAATTCGTTCCGGCTCCGCCTGCGCCGCCGCTTTATCAGCCGGGTTATGGATATGAACGCGCGCCTGCGCGTCTGGCGCTTCCGGGGCGCGAGGGCGAGCGTGCGCCAAAGCGCGGCGCGCTGCGTGCATCCGCCGACGAGAAGCCGCCGAAATACACGCCGCCTGAGGTCTTGCCCGGGCCGCTCGGCCAGTTCCTGCGCGACCCGACGTTGCGGCGCGGCGACGTCGTGGCGACGTCGCGCGGCCTGATGGTGTTTCGCGGCGAGGGCGGCGCGCGCCACAGCGAACGCGATTTCACGCCCTTATCGGGCGCTAAAAACTTCGCAGCCGGCAATCGCGCGGACCTTGCAGCGCTGGAGAGCGCGCTCAAGCGCGGTCATGCGCTCAGTCATGTGGGCGAGCGTCTGGCCGCCGTCGAACCGCCCATCGTCGCGCAGGACGAGGAGGCGAAGCGCTGAGCGATGCGCCAGCGCTTCGCGGTATGCGGCCGCCTACGTCGACGCTTACTTGGCGGATGGGCCGGCGATCAGCGCGCGTGCGCGTTCGATCACGCGCGGAGAGGCCTTCAGCATGGATTCTGCGACGGTCTGCGCCTGCGCGCCCGACGATGGGCTGATGTCCATCTTCTGCTTCTCGGCTTCGTCGAGGAAATCCTTGTCCTTCATCATCGCGTCGAAGGCGGCGCGCAGGGCGGCGAGGCGATCCGCAGGCACGCCGGGCGTCGTCACGACGGCCCGCGAAATGCCCATGTCGGAGGAGATGAACTTCAGCACCTCCCGGTCCTCGTCATTCTTGGCCAGCTCATGCATGAGCGGCACGTCGGGCAGGTCGGGCGCGCGTTCCAGCGCCACCTGCACGAGGATGTGAATCTTCTTCTCCGCCAGCCAGTGCGGATGGCCGCTCTTCCACGAATGCCAGGCGTTCGATCCGCGCCCGCCCACTTCGCCTTTCTCCATCGCCAGATTGACGTCGTTGCCGCCGGGATAGCCGGTGACGACGCGGAATTTTGTGCCGAGCACCGCGTTCATCGCGAGCGGATAGATGGCGGATGTGGAGGCGGCTCCCGGCGCGCCCACGACGAGCTCTTTCTCGAATACGTCGGCGATTTTCGTGATGCCGGTCGTGTGCCAGGAGTTCACCACGTTGGGCGTGTTGGTGGTGTTGCCGATCCAGCCAAACTCACGCACGTCGAACTGCACTTCCTTCGCGCCGATCGCCTGCAGGGTCGGCATGTTCTGGAAGATCGTATGCAGGACGGAGCCGTCGCGCGGCGCCGCCTTTGCGAGATAATTGGCCGCCGCGATACCCAGTCCGCCCGGCATGTTGCGCACCACGACATTGGGCGCGCCGGGAATATGGCGCGGAAAATGGCGCGCCATCAGCCGCGAACGCAGATCGTAATCGCCGCCGGGCGAGGTGGGCACGATGTAGTCGATCGGCTTGCTGCGCCAGAATTCTTCCGGGCTCTGGGCGCTGGCGACAGGCGCGACGAATGTCGTCGCGGCGGCCATGGCGACGCCGAAGGCGGCTTTGGATATGCGCATCTTTCCCTCCCTGCCGGCGCTTCACCAGCGACGGCCCTGCGCGTCATTCTAGCGGCGCCGGCAGGGTTTCCCAGCCCCTTGCCCAGCCCCTTGCCCAGCCCATTGCCCAGCCCATTGCCCAGCCCCCGCGCTTTACGGCGCGAGCGCGGGCGCCTATGGTCGAGCCGTCAGGGCGGCGGGGTCATGCAGGGGCTGACTTTCTACGAATTCTTCGCCGGCGGCGGCATGGTCCGCGCGGGGCTGGGCGACGGCTGGACCTGCCTGTTCGCCAATGATTTCGATTCCGGCAAGGCGGCCGCCTATGCGGCGAATTGGGGCGAGGGCGAAATGCGCTGCGCCGACATCCACGCTCTGTCGAGCGACGACCTGCCGGGCGTGGCGGATCTCGCGTGGGCGTCGTTTCCCTGTCAGGACCTTTCGCTCGCCGGCGCGCAGGCCGGGCTTGGCGGCGCGCGCTCGGGAGCCTTCTTCGGCTTTCGCGACCTGATCGCGGGATTGCGGGCGCAAGCGCGCGCGCCGCGACTGCTGGCGCTTGAAAACGTCGTGGGCGCCCTGTCCTCCAACAAGGGGCGCGATTTTCACGCGCTCTGCGCAGCGCTGCGCGACCTTGGTTACGCCTGCGGCGCGCTGGTGGTGGACGCGGCGCTGTTCACGCCGCAATCGCGCCCGCGTCTGTTCGTCGTCGCGCTGCGCGCCGATCTCGAACCGCCGGCCGGTCTCACGGGGGCGGGGCCTGACGCGGCTTTCGCGCCGCCCGCGCTTCTGCGCGCCCATGACTCCATGCCTGACGATCTGAAACGCGCCTGGCGCTGGTGGCGCCTCGCCGCGCCCGCGCAGACCAATGCGCGCCTCGTCGATCTGCTCGAGCGCGATCCCGCCGACGTGCGCTGGCGCTCGCCGGATGAGACGCGCCGGCTCATCGACATGATGGATTCAGCCAATCGCGCCAAGCTCGACGCGGCGCTGGCGAGCGGCGGCCTGCAGGTGGGCGCGCTTTACCGGCGCACGCGCAAGGATGCGCAGGGCCGCAAGGTTCAGCGCGCGGAGGTGCGCTTCGACGGGTTGGCGGGCTGCCTTCGTACGCCCGGCGGCGGCTCGAGCCGGCAGTTCCTGCTGATCGTGGAAGGGGGCGAGGTGCGTTCGCGCCTGCTGTCTGGGCGCGAGGCCGCGCGCCTCATGGGCCTGCCGGAGGATTACGCTCTGCCCGCGCGCTATTCCGACGCCTATCATCTTCTGGGCGACGGCGTGGCGCCTCCCGTCGTGCGCCATCTCGCGCGCAGCTTGTTCGAACCGCTGCTGCGTCGCCCGCTTGGACAGGCGGCGGCGTGAAGCCGCCCGATCCGCGCCGCTCCGCCGTCATGCGCGCGGTGCGCGGGCGCGACACCGGGCCTGAGCGCGTCGTGCGCCGGCTGCTGCGCGCCTTCGCGCCCGGCTACCGCCTGCATCGCAAGGATGTTCCCGGCCGGCCCGACGTCGCTTACG